>ULXU01040227.1_pt1 | contig 47532 bp, 40 predicted proteins | sample 1961521 | NCBI WGS metagenome assembly ULXU01 (sample SAMEA4835845, study PRJEB28245) | human gut metagenome | biome: gut microbiome; material: fecal sample | place: Denmark | collected 2008
CAGACGGAATTCAGCGGAGACGGAACACTGCAGATTAACCTCACGGAAAACACTGGGGCGTCAATCAGAACAGCGGAAGTCCTTCTCAAAACCAAAGCTGCCGACGGATTCGAGCAAATAGTCAAGAGCATAGTCATCCGTCAGGCCTACAATCCGACTCCGGACTACTACGATTTCGACGCGTCCGGCCTGGAGCAGTGGATTATCAATGGCGCGGACAACGACAAATCAAGCTGCAAGGTCGTGGGAAGCTGCCTGGAAATCTATGGAGCACAGAAGGTTCATCGCTATAACTGCGCCGCCGGAAACTGGGATTTCTTCATGAAGGCTTCCTCAGCAAAGGCTCAGCCGGTGATTTACTTCCAATGCGGGGACTTCGACATGAGGTGGTTCGTTGATGTGGGTGCGGGAAAAACGAATGTGACGATGGTAGATAAGGGCAACTCAAAGACATTCTCGGACTTCAACGTACCATATAGCAGCGTCGAAGACCACAAGTTCGGCATCAAGATGACTCCAGACAAGGACGGCTGGGCTGTGTTCTCGTGGGTGCTCGATGACAAGGTGCTCGGCTCCTACACCACGAACGGTGTAAATGTTCAGACTAGCGCACTGAAGTTCAGCCAGGATCTCAAGTTCCACATCTTTGTAGGGGCTTGGGAGAGCGGCACGGCCAACCAGACAACAATCTGGAGTGGCTGGCAATATACTCTGCCGTACGAGTTCATCGACTGGGGAGAATAGGGGCAAAAAAGCGGATTGCTGTGTTGCACACCATCTTTTTATCTTCTATTCTCATCCGAGTAATTTCTTAAAGTAGTTAATTGACAAGAACATATAAATGAAAAGAATGAATTTTTTAATATTGATACTGACGTTTGTGACGACGTCGTGCGTGAAGAGCGGAGGGGATGCGGAAGCGGAACCTTTGTTGAAAGACTTTGCACTGAAGGTGAATGAACTGAGCTATCATGCGATCCTTGACGAGGAAAGCTGCACGGCGACCATCGGCGTCATTGAATACGGCGGATATGTAAGCGGCGTGAGTGTGGACCTCGCGGATGGGGCGACAATAAGTCCGAATCCGAACGATTTTCTCGGGAGTTGGCCGCAGTCTCAGGAGTTCATCGTGAGCAAGGGCGAGGTTTCGCAGAAATGGACGGTAAAGTTGACAAAATATGTGTCAGAACTGCCGCAGATTGACGGGAAGGATGTGATTTTTCGCGACGAGTTCGACATCGATGGAGATGTTAACTCCGAGTTCTGGTCGCTTATCGGCAAGGGAACGGCGGCATGGCAGACGGATATGTCCGGGAAAGCAGAACACTCTTATGTCAAAGACGGCAACCTTGTGCTTGTCATCAAGCGTGACGACGACGGGGTTGTACACTCCGGCGGAATCAGAACTGAGTACAAGGTTGGTATCAAGTACGACTGCCACATCGAGGCCAGAATCAAGTTTGTAGATGACAGCGACAATGCGGGACAGGCGTTCTGGCTGATGCCGGATTCGAGATGCCAGATCTACAAGGGCTGGCCGGACGGCGGCGAGATTGATATCCTTGAACACAGCTATCTCCACGACTACATCCAGCAGACTGTTCACAGCCATTATATCGACGTCGTGGACCCGAGCAACAACTATCAAGGAAAGCCCGTATACAAGGGATATAACCCTGGTCAGTACAATATCTACGGCCTTGATATCCTAGAAAACAGCCTCGTATTCTACACCAACGGTGAGAAGACGATGACCTACGAGAATATGCACCTCGCCAATGAGACAGAGATGAAGCAGTGGCCGTTTATTTCGGACTATTACATCATCCTCAGCACCAGCCCGGTCGGAGCGAAGAATCTCAGCGCTCCGTCATATATGTACGTCGATTGGGTGAGAGTTACAAAGTTATAATACCACATTAAGAAAACTAATCATGATTATAAATTCAATGAAGAGTGCAGCCTATTCTGCCCCTGAAATCTCGGTTATTGACTATGAGACCGAGAGCGGTTTCGCGCAAAGCTTCGGCGATGATGGTCGTGCCGGTAAACTGACCTATGATCCAGAGGAGAATGACATAGTGTTTTAAAGGAGGACAGCAACTATGAAAAAGTATCTTTCAGTATTTTGTGTCCTCGCTCTCGTTGCGGGATGTACAAGGGAAAACATTGCTCCGGTGCAGACTTCAAATGAGGTTCTGCTGACTTCCTATGCCAGTCATCCTCATACCAAAACGACAATCTCTGGCAACAAGACTGACGGATTCTCAGCGAACTGGGAAGACACTGACGCCATTGGTGTCTATACGACAGCAGGAACAGCGAACACCAAGCACACAATCACTGTTTTGCCAGACGGAACGGCAAAGTTTACCGGCAGGGTAAAGGCCTCCGAAGCCGAACAGACATTCTACGCCTACTATCCTTACACTACTGGTGCAACCAACAACTATGCGACAGTTCTGCTCAACCTTCCGAGCTTGCAGACTATGACAGGAAACTCATACGATGCGTCGGCAGCAATCATGATTGGCAAACCCCAGACCGCTACGGTCAACGGAGAGACTGCTGAAATCGGAAACTGGCAGTTTGCACAGCTTGGTGCCTACATTCAAGTGAGCATCGCAGGCATAACTGCGGAGGCCGTTTATGCGGACGAACTTGTATCGATTGTGAGTATCAAGTCCGAAAGCAAGATGCTGGCCGGGGACTTCACTCTCAATCTGGAAAACGGACAGGTGGCATTCAGCAAGACATCTGACGAGGTGGCTATGACAGTTCCGGAAGGCACTACGCTTGGCAATCTTGCGGCATGGGCAGTGACCGCACCATTTGCCCTTGCCGATGAGTCCCTTACTATCACCATAGTCACGGACAGGAACACCATCAGCAAGACCGTCAAACTTACCAAGGAGTTCAAGGCAGGCAATATCTATACCTTGGGAATCAACATTGACGAGAATTGTTCGGAGAAAAAGGCATTGGCATTCGCCAAGGAATACTCAGTCTCCGAAAGAACTTGCTATTGGCGAGGAGGCGCGGCAAACAAGAAAGTGTATGAAGTAAGTTCCACGATTGACTGGAAAGTCTCAATTTCAGACTCGGATGAGGCAACTGTAATGAAAAATGATGACGGCAAGAGCTTCACCGTCGTGTTTCCGAAATCAAAGTGGCCTGTAGCAAAAAAATATACCGTCACACTTGAGCCTGCGACTGTCATTGAAAGTGTTGAGCCGAAAACAATGGACATGTTCCTTGCAAGTCACTCGTGGTTGGCTGGTGACAGCAACTGCTTCGACTCTTACGATGACGGTTCGGTAAAACTGACTCTCTCAGCAAATGGAAATGCTTGCCTTCAGACATCGGAGACTTTCAAATACGGAAACTATGTCTGGACATTCGGGAACGTGAATATCTCCGAAGGATATTTCGGAACTGAAATCTGGGAGAACGGTCTGAATTTTCGTATGAGATACGGCGTGAATACCCATGTAATCTACAGCGGAGGAACTATTGACAAAAACGGAGTCAAGACCAATTTCGGATTCGACAATGGGTGGGGAGGTGTATGGGACCACACCGGAGAGTTTTCAGCCGGAACATATCCCGAGAATGTCTCAGACCTTAAATCAATCCGACTTCTCATCAAACCTGTCACAAGAGGTGGCGGGATGAAACCCGTCGAAGGCCTTTCCAAGAAAATCTGGATAAATGATGTTCTCGTGTTCGACAATAAAAATAACAGTGGCGACGTGTGGCAAATAAATACCGCTCTCGGTGGACTGCACTATAAATATGGCATTCTCAACGCTGTCGGTTCCATCGTTATAAAGTCCTTCGACATTGACGAAAATTATTCAAACTACAACGACTGACAATGTTCAAAAGAATTCTGACGTTAGCGCTTTCTGCAGTCGTTGCACTGCCCGCATCCGCTCAAGTGACAATCGGTGAAGAGGCTATGCAAAGAGCCTCCGAACTGGTTGCCAAAATGACACTTGAAGAAAAGATTGACCTTATCGCCGGGGATGCCGACGGGTTTCACATCTATGGAGTTCCACGGCTTCGTATTCCCGAAATCCGCACGGCGGATGGTCCGCAGGGATTGCGCAACGACACGCAGAGTACAATGTACCCATGCGGTATCGCGCTTGCATCCTGTTGGAACAGGTCTCTGGCACTGGCCTACGGCAAGTCAATCGGCTCAGACGCGAGGGCACGCGGGGTTCACATCCTGCTCGGTCCCGGAGTGAACATCTACAGGGCACCAATGTGCGGACGCAATTTCGAGTACTACGGAGAAGACCCTTTTCTGACTTCGGAGACTGCAGTGCAGTACATACTCGGAGTGCAGAGCGAGGGCGTAATGGCAACTGTAAAGCATTTCTGCGGCAACAACCAGGAATGGAGCCGGCACCACACATCATCGGACATAGACGAACGGACTCTCAACGAGATTTATTTTCCTGCCTTCCGTAAGGCTGTGCAGGTCGCCGGTGTCGGTTCAGTGATGTCGAGCTACAACCTGCTGAACAGCGTGCACACCTCTGAAAACGAGATCCTTGTCAGGATTCTCAGAGAAAAATGGGGCTTTGAAGGAATATATATGTCCGACTGGGCAGCGACGTACTCGACGGTCGGGGCTGCCAACGCCGGTCTCGACCTTGAGATGCCGGTCGCATTATACTTCACTCGCGAATTGCTCGGAAAGGCAGTTGAGAACGGAACCGTGAGAGAGAGCGTGCTCGATGAAAAGTGTCGTCATATCCTTCAAACCTTTATTGCCTTCGGATTCCTTGACCGGGAGCAGAAGGACGAAAGCCTTCCGCTTGATAATCCGGAGTCCAACAAAATAGCACTAGACGTGGCTCGTGAGGCCGTGGTACTTCTCAAGAACGACGGGATTCTTCCGTTGTGTTCAAAATCACACTCAAAGGCTGTAAAAAACATTGTGGTTCTCGGTCCGAATGCAGAGTGTGTGCCTACCGGAGGAGGCTCTGGATTCGTGAACCCGTATCACACGAAAAGCGTCTTCGCCGCACTTTCCGAGCAAGGCAAAAAGTTGAAAGTCAGTCTCGTTCCATTCACAGGAAAGATTGATGTCGTTCAGCCGGACTTCACACCTGAACAGAAGGCGGCGATCCGTTGTGCCGATGCCGTGATCTACTGCGGAGGTTTCAACTCCGACATTGAGCACGAGGACGGCGACCGCCCGTTTGACATTCCCGCGGCTCAGACTGCGCAGATGCATATGGCAGCGGAACTCAATCCGAACCTTATTATCGTCATCAACGCTGGCGGAGGAGTGCGCCTAACCGACCTTGACGACATTTCAAGAGCCATCCTCATGGCATGGTATCCCGGACAGGCAGGCGGCCAGGCAATAGCTGAAATTCTCACCGGAGCAACTAATCCGAGTGGCCACCTCCCCATTTCCATCGAGGCACGCCCCGAGGACAACCCGACTTTCGGCAGCTATTATGAGAATGTCTTTCGCAACCTCCATAGCCCTTATTCCCGCGTCTGCTACAGCGAGGGCGTATTCGTCGGCTATCGAGGGTACGAACGTAACGGGGTTCGCCCTCTATACCCATTCGGCTTCGGACTCAGCTACACGACCTTCGGGTTCTCCGACCTCGGCATCACTCCGTCCGAAGACGGTAAGCTGACCGTTAGCTTCCGTGTCCGCAATACCGGAAAGAGGGACGGGGCTACTGCGGCACAGGTTTATGTCAGCGAATGTTCCCCAACACTTGCTCGCCCTGAAAAGGAACTCAAGGGATATGAAAAGATATTCCTTAAATCCGGAGAAGTCAAGGAAATATCCATCGTCCTCGACGACGAGGCATTCAGTCACTACGACACCGCCCTCCATGATTTTATAGTCACCCCAGGAGAATACCGCATTCTTGTAGGCGACTCCAGTTTAAATCTTCCGCTGAACGCCACCGTTCAGCGATAAAACTTATAATAAATGTAAAATCCGACGATATGGAAAGAAGAGACTTTTTGAAGATTTCGGCATTCACGGCTGGGGCGGCGCTTATCACCAACCCGTTTTCGACTCTTGCCGACACAATTTCGTCCGAGGAGACAATGCATGCGGAGACCGCTCCCGACGGAGGATACGTCCCCAATCCGAAGATTGTGCGAAAAATTGAAGGCTGCGGGCCAATGGACATAAGAAAACTGAAAATCAAAGTTGGGGCAAAGAGACCGTTCTCTATGCTGCACATCTCGGACAGCCATCTTGTGTTGACCGATAGCCGCAATGACGAGAAAAAGGCGCAGCTCGCCAAGTTCAGAAACAGAGAGTTTCCATGGGCTGCGCTCTATCACGAGCGTCTGATTGCCTACGCCAACAAGAATCATCTTCCGATTATCCATACGGGAGACATGATTGATTTTCTGAGCGAAATGGGTTTAGACTATGTAGTGGAGGCATTCTCGCGCGGAGAATGGATTACGTCCTGCGGCAACCACGAGTTCGCAAACTATATGGGATGGTTCGGTCCGGAAAAAGAAGATGCGGAGTTCCAGTCAAAGTATTTCACGCAAGTTCAGGAAGCGTTTCCGGATAACCTCTCATTTACGGCAAGGGTCATTAACGGAGTAAATTTCATCACGCTTGATGACAGTTTCTATTTTATTACTCAAGAACAATGGGACAATGTCGCTGCAGAATTTGCAAAAGGACTTCCGGTAGTAATGATGATGCATATCCCGTTCTACACACCGAAGCTCTACGATCATACCTCGCACGGCGGTAAGAAGTTCTCCTATCTCTGTGGTGCACCATCCGATACTGAGCGAGAAGACACACTTACACAACTGTTCGTCAAATGGCTCAAGGAACAGCCACAACTAAAGGCCATTCTCACCGGCCATCTCCACGAGTTCTGGCAGGAACAGTTCTCCCACACAGCAGTACAATATGTCGTTGGCGGAGCTTTCAAAGGCGAAGCCTATCACATAAGGTTTTTCTAAGAATGAGTTGAACTAAGAATAAATTGAATAAATTTGCGAAATTCACTCGAGGGTAGTAACCACCAAACGTTGATTTAACAGAAGTTATAACTGACAAAATTTTAAATAGTAACCTTATATATGTACAAACACATACTCACAATTGCATTATCGGCACTGTCTTTTTGCGTATCATATGCCCAGAACACTTGGACGGGCAATCCTTTCGTTTCCAAGGGAACAATTGTAGCCCCCGTATTGAACAGTTCGCTCGTGGATGAAATTGTGATTGTTTCTGATAATCCCGGAGACTGGAAATTTACCGCATCTCTGGAAAATGATGGAGAGAAAGAGATAATCAGCATATCGATGGATGCGCCACAGCCGTGCGCGCCGGCAAGGTTCAATGTTTATTTCACGTTTCCTCAGAAAGGCGTTTTCAACTTCTGGAGTCCTGATGTCTATTGCGGAACCCATCTCGCCCCGTTTTGGGGCGGCAGCAACAACTCCAGCGCACTTGCGTTCAGAATGCCACTCTATGAGTATTTCGACGACAACGACACAAACCGCATGACAATCGCGTGCAGCGAGAGTTTCAGACGGGTGGAGGCCGCTCTCGGCGTGATGGAGGAGGGCTGCGACATCTGTTCGGAGCTGCGTTTTTTCAGGGAAGCCGAGGCTCCGCTGAGTCATTATGAGACCAAGATTATGCTCGACGGGCGTCACATGTTTTGGGGAAAGACCATTCAGGACGGCGTCAAGTGGATGATGGAAGAAAAGGGATTGCAGGCCCTTGAGGCTCCTGAAGCCGCTTTCGAGCCGCTCTATTCGACCTGGTACCAGTTTCATCAGAACGTAACCGACAAGGCTGTGGCGGAAGAGTGCAAGCTCGCTGCTGAGCTCGGAATGAAGACTGTGATTCTCGACGACGGATGGCAAACAGAGGACGGGAACAGGGGTTATGCCTTCTGCGGGGACTGGAAACCGACTCCAAAGAAATTTCCGGACATGGCCTCACACGTCGCCGCAGTGCAAAAACTCGGGATGAAATATATGATCTGGTACAGCGTACCTTATGTCGGATTCAACAGCGAGGCATACGCAAAGTTTAAGGGAAAATATCTCTACAACGAACATGGCATGGGCTGCAGCGTTCTTGATCCTCGTTTCCCTGAGGTTCGCGAACATCTTGTAAATTTGTATGTCAATGCCTTGAAAGACTGGAACCTGGACGGATTTAAACTCGATTTTATCGACAGTTTCAGATTCCATGGAGAGGACCCGGCCGTGAAAGAAAATTATGCAGGACGGGACATCATGAACTTGAGCGAAGCCGTGAACGTGCTGATGAAGGAAGTTACATCAGCCCTGAAAGCCATCAAGCCGGAAATTCTCATTGAATTCAGGCAGCAGTACATAGGTCCGGCCATCAGACAGTACGGCAACATGTTCCGCGCCGCAGACTGCCCGGGAAACGCGAAGGACAACAGGATGAGAATCGCCTCCCTCAGGCTGACGAGCGGTTCGACGGCTGTTCATTCAGATATGTTGGAATGGAACATTTCCGAAACACCGGAGAATGTGGGAAGGGCGATTATCAACTCCATTTTCGGAGTCGTACAATACTCGACAATGCTGAGGACCATTCCGCAAGAACAGCTTGACGTCATGAGAAAATGGATGAAGTTCGCTTCCGATCATCGTGAAACTCTGCTCAAGAGCGAATTCCGTCCGCATCATCCTGAACTCGGCTACCCTGTCATCGAGGCAGAGAGCGATAAGGAACTCATAATCGCCGTATATCAGGACAATGCCGTCATTGACGTGCCCCGTCGTGGAAAGAGCGTCTATATCCTGAACGCATCCGGTTCAGACAGCATTGTCGTCCGCTGCGGCAAAAAGACAAAAACCGTGAAAGTTCCTTGCGGCGACTGGAAATCATTGAACTAAGATTGGGCATCGCGGACGAAGACTTCGCTGGTGGTGGCGTTCTTTTTCTTGACCTCTATCACGGTAGGGATCCTTTTCTGGAGGTCCTCTATGTGGGAGATGATGCCGACGTGCTTGCCGCTGGAGGAGTTCAGTTTCTCCAATGCAGACATCACGCTGTTGAGCCACTCCTGGCTGAGCGTTCCGAAGCCTTCATCAATGAAGAGTGTATCCACGCTGATGCTGTTCTCTGCGAGGCTGGACAGGCCCAGGGCCAATGACAATGAAATCACGAACCCTTCACCGCCTGAAAGCGTGTTTCCAGAGCGGACAACACCGTCTTCATTGTCCTCTACCAGGATGACGAGTGAGCCCGGCTGAGCTGTCAATTCATAACGCGGGGCGATTTTTCTCAGATATGCGTTTGCATGATTGAGGATGTCCTGCATGATGTAACTCTGGGCTATCTTCTTGAACGTGAATCCGTCGGTGCCTCCGAAAAGGTCATCCAGAGTCTCCCATCTGGCATTGACCTTGCCGGCCCTGTTAAGCGCGTCAATCTTGCTTTTACGCTCGTCATGCTTCCTGTCATCATCCTCAATGACAGTCTTGAGCTTGCCGAGGTGCTCTGACTTGCCCAGATTGTCTGATTCGACAGTCTTCTTCAGTGCATTGACCTCTAAGGCAGTCTTAGGCAGGGTTCCGTCTTCAGCATAAGCATTTTCTAAGGTGTTCTCATTCAGTTCTTTGGACTTGCGTGCAGTGTCGATGTTCTCAAGAGCCGTTCTGATGTGGCTCTCCAATGAACCCCATTCCACGATTGCGTTGCCGGCGTATTTTTCCGGTACGATGTCCCCGGAAACGAAGTCCCCATTGGCCGCGATGATTCTTCCCCTGACATCTGATGCGGATGCGATGTTGCTTTTGAGATTCTTCATCTCTACGGTCACCTTGTCATATTCTTTCAGGGTATCATTGTACTTTCTGGCCCCCTCATTGAGCTTCGCGATGAAGCCTTTGTCATCACATTCCCATTCCTTCTTCCAGTCAGGGAAGGAGATGAGGCTCTCTGCCGCCAGAAGGGACTCCGATGCGGATTTCTCTGCCACAGAGATCATTTTCTTGGCATTGTCAATGTTGCTGCTGATTTTCTGGATCTCCAGGTTCTTCCTGTTGTAGTCGGATACGATAGGGGAGTAGATGTCGCTCTGGTATTTGTCCCTGTCTGCAGTCGCGCTGTCCACAGCCTTCTGCCTTTCATTGACAGCGGCTATGGCCTTTTCATTGACCTCCTTGCGTGTGTCCAGCGTCTTTTTGATCGACTCGAGCTTTTCCCGGATGTTTTCTTCATTGACTTTTATGCCCAATGAAGAGAAATTTTTGGCGAACGCTTCCTTGTGTCCGGCCAATGTCTTTTCGTCGTTGTCGAGCCTGCTTTTGGAATTGTCGAGCTCCTTAAGTCTGGTGTTGAACGCTGTACTTGCTTTGACTGATGCCTCATCTGCTTTTCGTTTCTCCGTTTCCGCCTTTTCCAATGCCTCTTTTGCAGGTTTGAGAAGATCGTTCTGCTCCTGTTCGGAGATGAGTGATGTTATTCTCGTATGGCATACTGGACAGATGTCGCTGCCAGTCTCACGGAGCCAGTTTCTAAGACGGATTGAAGCCTGGTTTATTGCCATAGCCTGCGTATTATATAATTCACGACTTTTCTCGTAGGTGTCATCGGCTGTCTTCGACTTGTCCTTCAGTTCGTTGAGTGCAACACGCTCTGCCTCAATCTCTTCTACTGCCTTTTTGTGTTCGGACTTCCCGGTAGAGAGGTTCTCTTCTTTCTGCTGGATGACAGCGTAGGCAGTGCCTGCATCGCCGATGAGTTTCAGTTCCTTGCCAATGTCGCGTCTCTCTTTCTCCACCTCTTCAGGTTTGAGCGCCATCTTGGCCTCAATGGCCTCCGTTACAGCCCTTTTTTTGCTGTCAAGAGTCTTTTCGGCATCGGCTTTCTTCGTTTCCAGTTCGGCGAAAAGTGCCCGTGATGCTTCAAGAGCTTTCTTCTCATTCTCGAGAACTTCTTTCTGTTTCTTGCAGTAGTTTTCCTGCTTCGTGACATTCACGAGATGCGATTCGATGGTCTGGACATTTGCGAACATGTCGGCGTGAACTTTCTGAGCCTCAATGTCTTTCGCCAGGTCTCCGGCAATGTCGTTTTTCTTGTCGAGCTCGGCTTTGCCATAGGCAATGTCATTGGTGAGGACGGAGAACTTCGACTTCGCCGCTGCAAGAGTCTCTTCAGCGTCCTTTATGGACTTTTCGGCAGTTTCGACAGCTTCAAAAGCCTTCAGCAGGCTTCCGAGCAGGGCCAATGCGGACTTGTTCTTTTCAATGTCGTCTTCAGTCTGTTTTATTTCATTGACAAGAGCGCTCTTTTCCTCTGCCGAGAGAAGAACGACAGAATCGACGTCCTTTTTCGCCTCCTTATAGGCTTCCTTCGCGTCGAGTGAGTTCTTATGGATGCGGGTGCCGATTATCGCATAAATCTCGGTGCCGGTAATTTTCTCAAGAATCTCCGACTTCTCCTTGCTCTCGGCTTTCAGGAACTGGGTGAACTGCCCCTGGGCGAGCATTGACGTGCGGCAGAACTCATCGTAGTCCAGGCCGATGATTTCTGTCATCTTGTCAATGCGTGCCTTGCCCCTTTTGTTATTCGTATTGCCTTTGCTGTCAGTTATAGACCAGTCTTCGTCTTCCAGTTTTCCATTGCGGTTTACACGGCATTTCCACTCGGCTGTGTAGTCGGAACCGTCCGCCCCCTCGAACAGGAGTGTTATTCCGCCTGCCTTCTCTCCTTTCTTGAGCAGCTGGTTTACAGACACTATGCTGATTTCCTGCCCTCCATCTTTGTAGGACGTTTCAGTTGTCTTGTTGCCGTTCGTCAGACGCGGGGTCTTGTTGTACAGGGCAAGGCATATGGCATCCAGGATGGTGGATTTTCCGCTCCCGGTCTCGCCGCAGATGAGGAAAATAGGGGAGTCAGACAGCGGTGCGGACGTGAAGTCGATGCTCGCGGATGAGATCGACGCTATGTTGGTGATGTCCAGTTTCTTAAGTTTCATGGTATCAGTCGTGTTTTTCAGATTTCATAACTTCGTCAATGGTCTCTTTCAGCAGGGCGAGGATATTCTCGTCAATGCCTTCTTGTCCGGTTTCCTTCAGGTAGAGTTCAGCCACGGAGTAAGGCCCCATCTTTCCGAGTTCTGCGGTGCTGATATTTATCTTCCCGGAGGAGTTTATGTCCTGGGCATTGACCTTCTTCACTCTGTTTATCAGGCAGAACTTCGCCTTCAGATGGCATTGCTCCGGAACTTTGGCGGCCTTGTCTTTCGCCTCGACCGGAATGGTCCCGTCGTCAGTGACATTGAGTCGTACATAGCAGGCCTTTTCCGGGTCCATTTTCTTGAACGCCTCGTATGCCTCATCCCACTTGAGGGACTTCACTTCGCTGCGTCTGGTCCTGTCCTGCTCCGGTATGGTAATGACCGGCATCGCATTGTCAATGTCGATTGTCTCTACCTCCGGAGTGTCGCCGTGGGCATTGATGGTAACGATCGAAACGCTGTGCTGGAAGTCCTCGTCGAAAGATACAGGCAGGGGAGAGCCGCTGTAGCGGATCCTGTCTGAGATGTTCTGCGGATTGTGTATATGGCCGAGCGCAATGTAGTCGTAGCCTGTCCCGAAAACATCGGCATTGACCATATCGATTCCTCCTATGATGTCGAGGTCCTGGCCGACGGCGTCGGGTTTCTCTCCTGAGATCCGGTTTACTGCCGTATGGGCCATCACGACCACCGGAAGCCCGTTTTTATTGCGTTTTCCGACTTCCTCCAGCAGGAGGGCTATAAACTCTTTCATTCTTTCTTCCCTGGGCAGGTCTGCTTTTACGGCCGGGAAATTGCCTGGGTAGCAGTGCGGTATGGCGACAATGTAGCCGACGGTGCTGCCGTCCCTCACGATGGGGAAGATATGGCGTTCGAAAAGCTGCCTGTGAAATTCGTCGCTGTCTTCGCCCTGGAGGATGTTGCGTTTTATGGATGCCACGATGGATACTCCAACGAGGTTCCACAGCGGGTCGGTGATCTCTATCTTGTTGCTGTCGTGATTGCCGGCTGTCACGATGACCTTCATTGACGGAGCAATCTCATGGACTGTCATGAGATGATGCATGAACATCTCCTGCGCTGAAGTCTGGGGTGATGTCGTATGATAGATGTCGCCGCTGATGACGTATGCGTCCGGCTTCTGTTCCTTGATGATGTTTTCTATCTGGGCGAGGCAGCCGGTCTGCTCGACTGTCCTGTCATACGAGTAGAGCGTATGTCCCAGATGCAGGTCAGATGTATGTAGAATCTTCATATTTGTATTATATGTCAATGTTTTATGTCAATGTCATTCTTGTGTCAATGTCATTTGCCTGTATTATTTACATCATAAGGAGGCAAATCTTACATAAAAATAGTGAAATTTTCTGTGGAAAGCATAATGACGTGATATTCAACAGTCCGTAATAATGTAATGTCCCGATGCGGATAACCACATCGGGACGTTATGCTTTCTAGTTGAATGCCAGATCTTTGGCTGTCGCTGGACTACCTTCTGCTGCCTACCGGTCTTTCCTTGGTGAAGCCTGGAAACACCCTGACGAGAACCACTCCGTGAGGCGGTACCTCTGTGTCAAAACGATTCCTGTCGTTGGTGATTTCTGCCACATCTTTCTGTCTCCAGACATCCCTGACCGTGATTTTGTTCCCTATCACTCCGATGGCTCTCGGCGTGAATCCGATCTTCTGAGGTGTCTCGCTGAGGTTGAACATCGCTATGGCCAGCGAACCGTCTTCCAGAGGCTTGAAGTAGGTGGCATATGAACTGTTTCCGTAAATCTTTGTGGCCGCATAGCCGAGCGGATCCTGGTTGATGTCGATTACTTCATTGTTGCAGAGAAGACTCTTGGTGAACTTGTCGGCTACTGCCATGTCGCATCCTATCAGGAGTGGAGAGGCCTGCATGGCCCAAAGGGTGATGTGGGTGTATTGCTCGTCTGGAGTCAGGTTGGTGTAGTGGTATTTCCTGCCCCAGCCGACGTTTCCGATGACCAGCATGTCTCCGTCAGGCCAATGCCCGGGACCTGAATATGGCGCCCAACTGCTGTTTCTGCCGAAACCGATGCCGGAGATGCTTTTCCAACTGTCACGGATGTCCCCGGTAGTCCTCCAGCAGTTGGCGTATTTGACATATTCGTCGGCAAAAGGAAGGAGAGCTGAGTTGGAAAGGCTATAGACGATGTCCCTGCCGCATTTCTCCAGTTCGTCATGCATTTCTTTCATGCTGTACCAGTCGTGAGGATTCCAATCGTATTTGAGGTAATCGAAGCCCCATTCTGCCCATTGTCGTGCGTCTTGTGCTGCGAATGAATATTTTCCGCTGTACCAGAGCTTCTCTCTGGTCAGCTCTCCTGACGGATCAACCATCCTGTAATTCTCATTGACAAGCCCTTTCTTCACCCACTCGTAGGTGCCGTCGGCGTTGTCGCACTGAGTGCCGATGTGCGCCGCATATGTTGCCACCCACGGGCCGGAATAGATGCCTACCTTGAATCCCATGGCGTGCAGTGAGTCCACCATTCCTTTCATGTCAGGGAATTTCGCGTTCGGCTGGATTGCGTTCTCCTTTCCGCCTCGGAGGCCCTGCCAGCCATCATCGATATTGATGTACGACCAGCCGTAGTCCGCCAGTCCGCTTTCAAGTATCGCCTTCGCTGAAGCCATCACTTTCTCGTGGCTTACTGTGTTGCCCCAGCAGTTCCAACTGTTCCAACCCATAGGCGGAGTCAGCGCGATCTTCTCTCCGATGACTATCCTGAACTCCCTTGTCGCCTCGCCGAGGCTGTTCGTGGCCTTCAGCGTGACAATGTAGGTGCCGGCTTTCTTGACCTTTCCAGTAATCAAGCCAGTCTGTGAGTCAATTTTCAGGCCTTTGGGCAGCTTCTCCGCCGAGAATGTCATCGGTCTGTCACCTGTAGCCGCCACTTTGTACAGAAAATCCGAACCCGGGCGGGCTCCATAGACCTTGGCTCCGTTGATTCTGGGAGTGTGAGGAGCCTCCGGCGTAAGGATATATCCAGAATAATCCGGAATCTTCATCTCGTCCGATGGCTCTGATTGGGCTGAGACTGAGGTGCTTGCCAATATGGCCAGAGCACCTGTCAGCAGAAAGGAAATTTTTCTCATGATCTGTTTTTGTGTTATTTGTATTGAATCTTCTTAACATTTTATAAAACGAGGCAACTCCAGTTTACCCTACCTTTTTGTTTATGTCTTTTGCAGAGAAAATTTCTGAAAACATAAGGTAGGGTAAAGTTTCAGTTAAACGTTAAATATTATGTGGAACAATAAAAGTCATTATGATTAAAGACGATAGAAAGATTTCAGATGATCGGACCAAAGAGAAATGCTTCAAGTATTTCCGTGGCGAATCTACATACGAAGATGAGGTTTCCATTCGCGAGAGTCTATCGGATGGTAGGCTGTCAATGGACGATTTCAGGGCAATGGAGAAGGATTGGTGTGAAAACGAGAGGCCGACTGCGGGGCAGAGGATGGCCTACGCCAGGCTTTCGGGCTCAATCAATGCTCGCCGCTGGAAACGCCTGCTGATGCGGATTTCTGTTCCGGTTGCAGCTGCGGTAGCCGTCATTGTGGCATTGTTCATAAATCTGCTCATTGACAAAGAAAATCAGGTCTCAACTTTCTCGACAGCCTATCTGGAGACTAAACTGGTCGTGCTTCCTGATTCTTCCAAGGTATGGCTGAACTCGGCGACAACCTTGACCTATGATTCTGATTTCAATAAGAAGGGCAGGGAAGTGACACTCTCGGGAGAGGCGTTCTTCGATGTTTCCAAGAATCCGTCGAAGCCGTTCATCGTCAGAATGAGAGATGCCAGTATTACTGTCAAGGGTACCTCGTTCAATGTCTCTGCCTATGATGGCGAGAACGGAATACAGGCGGCTCTTCTGACTGGGCAGATCCAGTTCCAGACTGGCAAGGATTACATTTATCTCAGTCCTGGCGAGGTCATATCCTACAACCGTATCGACCGGTCCATGAGCAAATCCCGGCGTGATGTAAACCAGTACCGCTCCAGGCTTGACGGTAAGTTGGACTGCGAGTCCGTCACGCTTGACTGGCTGTTTTCCAGACTGACGTCCCTATACGGAACGCAGATCCATTACAATCCGGTGGAGTACAGGAACAAGACCTTCCGTGTCATACTCGACACCAATGAGTCAATTGATGACGTGCTTGAGGCTTTGACCGTCATTGTTCCGATTTCGTGGACATGGCAGGATGACGGCAGCATTGCCATCGCAGAAAAATGACAGACAATAATCAAAACTAATAACGTTAAATAAACCAACTTTTCAACAAAAATGAAGAAACAACTTGTTTTCAAGAGTGTGCTTCTTGTTTTGCTTCTCGTGATGACCGGGCAGTTCATTTCCGCCCAGTCGTTCACCAAGCAGTTCAGGAACGAGCCTCTGACCGGTGTCATCAAGGAACTTGAGCGCCAGACCGGCTATTCATTCATCTACGAGACCGGCATTTTTCGGGATGCTCCGGCTGTCACGGCCGATTTCAATTCGGCGTCCGTGCAGACTGTCTTGCGGCAGATACTCAAACCTCCTTTCAAATATGAAATGAAAGGCAAGATTATCACGATCTCCAAAACCGAGACCAAGGCCTCAAGTGCAACAACAAACGATGACAGACAGACGGAGGTAAGCGGAACTGTCAAGGATGCCAAGACCGGCGAGCCTCTTGTCGGAGTGGCGGTGTGGGTCAAGGATACTCCGATAGGTGTCTCCACCGACCTTGATGGCCGCTATAAACTTTCATTCAAAGGGAATTACGGATATATCAGCATATCCTGCATAGGCTATGTGCCCCAGGAAGTCCAGATAAAGAAAGGTGCTCAGGTCATCAACGTGTCGCTTGAGCAGGACGGCAACACTCTGGAGGAGGCTGTTGCTGTCGGGTACGGTCATCAGAAGAAGGCCAGTATTGTGGGAGCCATTGCCACGATCGCTCCTGACGCTGTGAAGGTTCCTGTGTCAAAGATCAGCAATGCCCTTGCCGGAAGGCTTTCCGGAGTAGTGTCAGTGCAGAGAAGCGGAGAGCCGGGTGCCGGATCTACATTCTGGATTCGAGGAATCAGTACTTTCGGTGCCAATGCCAACCCTCTAGTCCTGATCGACGGTGTCGAGCGAGAACTTGATCTTGTGGATGTAGAGGACATCAAGGAATTCTCCGTCCTGAAGGACGCCGCTGCTACGGCCGTTTACGGTGTGCGTGGAGCCAACGGCGTGGTGCTCATCACGACACGAAGCGGCGAAGAAGGCAAACCGAAGGTAACCATCAAATTCGAGAACGGCGTGACCAGCCCTGTCAAGGTGCCGAAGATGGCAAATGCTGCACAGTACATGGAGATGTACAATGTGGCTTCCGGAACCGAATATTTCGATGCTGACAGGGTCCGTAAGACTATGAACGGAGAGGACCCTGACCTTTATCCGAATGTCGATTGGGTGAACAGCATATTCAAGGGCCTCAGCAACAATACCAGGGCAAATGTCAATGTCTCCGGAGGAACAAGCTCCGTGAAATATTACATTTCCGGAGGTTTCTACAACGAGAACGGACTCTTCAAGACTGACCCGACAGCGGATTACAATACAGGAATATATTACCGCCGCTTCAATTTCAGGGCGAACGTGGATGTGAAGCTCACGCGTCACACGTCCATGAACGTAAACCTCGCCACGACTTTCGAGCAGAAGAACGAGAGCGGGACAAGCAGCAGTTCAATCTGGTCGGCTGCTTTGAAGACACCGTCCGTGATCTTCCCGATGGTCTATTCGGACGGTCATTATCCTGGTCCTGGTACGAATATGGGCTATAACCCGTATGCCCTTCTGACCCAGACGGGTTACAAACAGGCCTTCTACAACACGGCACAGTCTCTCGTGTCCCTCACCCACGATTTCTCGTGGCTCACTGACGGACTTACAGCCACGGTCAAAGGCTCTTTCGATGCCAAGAACAACGCTTACCAGAACCGCACCAGGACTCCTGAGCAATACGGTCAGGCGTACAGGGACGAGAACGGCGAACTGCACCTTACTGAACTTGTGCAGGGCTCGCAGACATTGGATTTCTCATATTCCAACAGCGGATGGCGCTCCCTCTATCTTGAGGCAAGCCTTAACTATGCAAGGTCATTCGGTAACCACAGCATCTCCGGTCTCCTTCTCTATCAGCAGTCGCAGAAGAACTACATCGGCTCCAGCGCCAAATCAAGCAACGCGGCTCTGCCATACAGGCATCAGGGAGTGGCTTTCAGGGCTACATACAACTATGATTCCCGATATTTTGCCGAGTTCAACGCCGGCTACAACGGCTCCGAAAACTTCTCGCCTGGACACAGGTTCGGATTTTTCCCGTCAGTGGCAGGTGGCTGGCTGGTCTCCAACGAAAAATTCTGGACAGGCCGCTTGGCTGATGTCATCAGCATGCTGAAAATCAAGGGTTCCTATGGAATTGTCGGAAACGACCAGATCGGAGGCAACCGTCGTTTCATCTATCTTGAAACGATCAATGCCGGCTCAAGCTGGAATTTCGGCGAGACTGTAAAATCCTACCCGTCCTACAGGCGCGGCGAATGGGCCAACGACAATGTCGGCTGGGAAAAATCACGTAAGCTGGATGTCGGCATAGATATTTCGTTCTTCGACAAACTTCGCGTGCAAGTGGACTGGTTCAAGGAAAAACGCTCCGGGATATTCCTCCAGAGGTCTTCCATCCCTGAATATGTCGGAATTACCACGAAGCCTTACGTCAACATTGGCCGGATGAGAAATTCCGGATGGGACTGTTCTCTTCAGTATGACCAGAAGATCGGCCAGGTGAACTTCTCTGCTATGGGCAACTTTACGTTCGCCCGTAACGTAATCGAGGATCAGGACCAGCCGGACTACATCGAGAAGTACATGAACCGTACCGGTCAGGCCAGATGGCAGACATTCGGCTATGTGTCAGACGGCCTGTTCAAGGACGAGGCTGACATCGCCACGTCTCCGGACCAGAGTGCTCTCGGAGAGGTGCGTCCAGGTGACATCCGATACAAGGACTTGAACAACGACGGAGTGATCGACAGCAAGGATGTCAAGGCTATAGGGTACACTGACGTGCCTGAGATCGTGTATGGTTTCGGAGTGTCAGCACAGTGGAAGGGATTCGACGTGTCGGTTTTCTTTCAGGGCAATGCACACGTAAGTTTTTCGATAAACTCCTCTATGGTACGTGGATTCACCGAGCCTAAGATGGCGGCGAACAACGTGTTCTCCGATATTTACGGAAATTACTGGACCGAAAGCAACACGGATGCGAAATATCCTCGCCTTACCACTACCGAGGCGACCAACAACAACCAGACATCTGATTTCTGGCTCGTCAACGGACGCTACCTCAGGCTCAAGAATGCGGAGTTCGGCTACACTTTCCCTAAGAAGTTGATCCAGAAGATCCGCCTGAGCCAGTTGCGTATATTCGTGTCCGGAACGAATCTCCTTACCTTCGCTCCGTTCAAGCTCTGGGATCCTGATCTCCAGACGGGAGCATCGAACTACCCTAACACCAGAGTAGCCAACATCGGTCTGAACATCGGTTTCTAATAATCAAGAAGTACTATGAAGAAAAATATATCAGCAATATTCATGATGATTGCGCTGGCGGTCTGCGGCTGTGACAGTTACTTGGACAGGCAGCCTGACGACCAGCTGACGTCAAAAAACATATTCGACAAGAAGACGACCACGTTGCAGTATCTTGTCAATGTCTATACCTATATTCCGAGCGAGTGGTCTCCGGAGGGTTATGGTTCGACATCCTGTATTGCCATCACTGCCAGCGATGAGGCATCCTGTGTCTACACCGGCTCTCGTTTCTTCGCTTTGCTGAATCATAACCAGCTTTCTCCTCTGTCAACCCACAGCGGGTATCGTCATGCGGTTTACAGACTTCTGTATCAGGGAATAAGCGAGGCGACATATTTCATGTCCAAGGTTCAGGACTGCCCTCAGCTCACCGATGAGGAGAAAGTTATGTGGCGGGGTGAGGCCCGTTTCCTCAGGGCGTTCTATTACACCGAACTGCTCAAATGGAACGGCCCGGTCATCTGGCTTGGCGACAGGCAGTCGGACTATTCCGACCAGAATGTGTCAAAGGTTGACAGAACCCCTTGGAGCACTATAGTTGACTGGCTTTGTGGTGAATATGACCAGGCAGCTGCCGAACTCCCCGACACAAGGAGCCCCTATGAGATCGGGCGTCCTACGAAGGGTTCTTCCCTTGCCATGAAAGCCAGACTGCTTATGTTCAATGCCAGCCCTCTTTTCAATGGGCAGAATGGCACGGGCATTTATGATGGTATCGTGAACAAGGACGGCGAGAAACTTTTCAATACTGAATATGACGAAAACCGCTGGAGGCAGGCTGCCGAGGCAGCGAAGGCTGTCATTGACATGAACATGTACAATCTTGTGGATGACGAAAATGCCACTCCGCTTGAAAATATTCATAATGCTGCGGTGCTTCTCAATTCTCCGGAAAACATATTCACAGTGCAGTGCGGCGGACGCAGCTGGAAGGTAGGGGAGACTCCGGTTTCAGCGAGCGGATACGGCGGTATCGGTTTGACCCAGAAACTTGTGGACGCTTTCGCGATGGACAACGGCTATTATCCGATTACTAATATGGAGGAAGATTCCTATGACAACGGTGCAGGCACCATTGATGTGGACCCTCGTTCCGGCTACACTGAGACCGGCTCGCAGAAGTTTGTAAATCCGTTCTTTTCCACTATTCCCAAGAACATGAAGGCTAAAGATGCCATCGAGACAATGAATATGTACGTAGGCCGTGAACCGAGGTTCTACGCCAATGTGTTCTGGAGTGGACAGACATGGATCATGGGCACGAACAAACTAACCAACATCCAGTTTTACAAGAACGGAAACTCAGGACCTATCACGTCGAACAACTACAGCCCTACCGGTTACCTCTGTCTCAAGTTCATTGACCCGGATTTGGATACGAAATCGGGCGGATGGGGAAACATTTCATGGCCTATCATTAGATACGCTGATGTGCTGTTGATGTACATCGAAGCTCTCAATGAATATGACCCGACCAATCCTGACATTCTCATTTACTGGAACAAGATACGTCACAGAGCAGGCGTGCCAGCAATCGGAACCGGCGAAGACGAGGTCTATCCTGAGATAATCGGCGACAAGGAACTCCAGAGAAAATATATACGCAGGGAGCGTATGGTAGAACTTTGCTTCGAGGGCAAACGTTACTTCGACACCCGCCGCTGGATGATTGCCGAAAAGGAGGACAACGGCAAGGTAGTGGGATGCAATATCGGGGCGTCTGACCATAAGATGTCCGGAGATTATTGGAGGCGCACGTCCATCTTCGACACTTTCGGAGAGGCCGGTACCAAGGCCGAAAGAGTGTTCACTAAGAAATACTATCTCCTTCCGATGAACCAGTCCGAGCTTGACAGGGTTCCGGAACTGACACAGAACTACGGATGGTAGAACTGGAAACGACTTCTAAAAAAGAATCATTATGAAACGTAAATATATTCTTATTGGCTTCGCCGCACTTTTGTCAGCCGCAGCTTGCGAGCCGAGCCACCTGGAGGACAATCTTTACGACCCTTCAGTGTATATCCTCAACAACGGATACCAGAAGACGTCGACATTCTATGACGTGCAGTCTTCGTTCTCTGCTGAGGTGAACGCCTATTGTGGCAGTTATTACGAACAGAACCCTCATGTGAAGCTGTCTGAGGATGCCGCCGTATTGGAAAAATACAACGAGGAGAACTCGGTGTCTCTCCAGGCTCTTCCTTCGGACTGTTGGTCACTGGAGTCGTCGGAACTCAAGATGAAGGACAAGAAGGCAACATTCAAGGTTAATTTCAATATAGAGGCTCTGAAACTGCTCTCTACTGAACCTGACTATTCCGATCTTGGAAACTATGCTGTAGCGTTGAGGCTGAAAAGTCTCACTGATGGTGTGAATGACGCCCGGACCGAAGAACTCGGCAGCACCATAATCGTTCCGGACATGAGCAAGATGGCTTTCAGTCTGGACAGAGCCGGAGTGTCTGAGGCGAATCTTGACAATGTGGAGGATTATGACGGATTCATCAGTGTTGAATATAAGGTCAGCACAAGCATCGAAAATAATTGGGACAACGGCGTGAAGTTCACTTTCAATATCCCATCAAAAAATGCTGAATATCCGCTTCTTCCGGAGGGATCATATACGGTGACATCCTCTTCTGAACAAGGGTTTACACCTGGAGTATCAGAGATTGTCTATACCGTCAAGATTGACAAGTCCAAGGCAGCGGAAAGGAATTATTCTTTAGTTGCAAATGTTGAGTCGGATGGAGGCTTCAAGATCGAGGGCGACAGCGAGTCTGTCATCAATCTCTTCAACAGACACTATTACAGCCAGTCCAACATTTCGGTGCGTAACTGCAACACCTATAAGGCAGGGGCTGGTCCAGAACTGACAATCGACGGGAAGATCAATACAAAATGGGAGTCCGGCTACCAAAAGACAGATGTGGCTGTTTTGAGTCTGCCGTATTTCATTGAATATGAGCTTGCCTCTCCGGTGCGTATTTCGGATTTCGACCTGTACCGACGTCAGGACAGGTACTCCTCTGACCTTAAAGGCGGACATCTGGAAGTGTCTTCGGACGGAGAGACTTATACTAAAGTCTGCGATTTCAACTATGCCGGCGTGAGTGCCTATCGCAACATTCACGCAGCTGATATCGAGCCTGAGGCGAAGTATGTCAAGTTCGTTGTGACGGCGACCGGACGAACTGGCGGTGCCCTGAAGGTTCCTTTGTGTCATCTGGCTGAGTTCAATATCTGCTATCGATAGAGTAAACGGAGAGAGGGTGGCTTTTTGGTCACCCTCCCTTCATTATATTCGCTCCTTGCGGTCCGTTATCAATCCACCATGCAGGTAAGGATGAAAAGCAACCAGAGATGAACTGTGCTACCTTGCAGATCCGTATTTCCGTTGCTTGCGAGGTCGTCCAACTCTTTTCTGAATACTGTCAGGGCTTTGTGGATGTGCTTTTTCCACTGCCTTTTCTGAAATTCCCAATTCTGCCGCAATCTCCCTGTTTTTCATGTTCTGGAACCGGCTCTTCATGAACACCTCACGGCATCTGTCGGGAAGCTTGTTCATAATGCTGTGTATGTTGGCAGTGAGTTCATCGTAGATCGTTTTCCGGTCGGAGTCGTTGACCGCGAAGTCCATCTGATAGAGATATTCGTCGCAGACGTTTTTGAACGAATCAGTGAGACTGACAATCCTTAGTGAGGACTGGCGGCGCAGCGTGTCGATTGACCGGTTCCGTACAATCCGGAACAGAAGAGCCTGCCATGTGTCGCTTTCCTTTCCTTCGAACTTCTCCCAAAGAGTGCTGTAGGCTTCGTGCACAATGTCCTGGGCGGTATGTTCGTCCGACACGAACCTGAATGCGAAGTTATAAAGCCTGTCGCTGTACTTGTAGTACAATCCTTCGAATATTTTTTCATCCAGAATCATCTTCTCTTATCCTCTGACAAGGCTTTATATAATTCTTAATCCTGATGCCGTTGCCTAATCTTTACAGACTTGTTTTTTTACGCTCGGTGCATCATACAAATATAACCATTTTTATTTGAATTTCGAAGTGAACATCGAACCGCTAGAATACTCTTTGCAATCAAACGAAAAACTTATATATTTGCAGAAACACCGGGTATTATGGATAAGAGACTTACAGACAAGATTGTACGCTACTTTGCAACTCAGCCAGTTGTGAAGGCTTGGGTCTTTGGCTCTTATGCCAGGGGAGAAGCACATACCGGAAGCGACATCGATATCTTAGTGGTTTTCGACAAAGAAGCTAAAGTCAGTCTAATGAGACACGCTGAGATTTCCTTGGAACTTAGCGAGATTCTCGGATTCGATGTGGACCTGATCACGGAGGGCACTCTGCTGTCATTTGCAGAACGCACAGCCAACAATGACAAGATTCTGATATATGAGAGAGCAAGTTAGAGACAAAGGGCGTCTGTAGCATATTCTACAGGCAATAGGAAGGGTCTTTGAGTTTTCAAATGGAGTGAAACGAGAGGATTTTCAGAAAGATAGCATCTTGTATTTTGCAATAGTCAAGAACATTGAGATTATCGGCGAAGCCTCTCACATGCTCAGTCTGGATTTCAAGGATGCCCATCCAGACACAAATTGGAAAGTTATCGTAGCGATGAGGCACTTTCTCGTACATGGTTACTATCAGGTTGACCCAGAAGAAGTCTGGAACGTGATAGAGCAAGATCTTCAGCCTCTTAAGGAACAAATTGAAAAATACATATCAGAGATGCAGTGAGACGTTCAGTCAAAATGTTGTCACAACTTACATCTTCAGGAGTTCCTCGACACTCGGGACCTTCAATTTGCAGGACGCCCTTGAAACGCCGTCATATTCGTCTCTCATGCCATTGATGATTTTCTTCATCTCATCTCTGACATTGTCGGGATAAAGGACTTCCATGAAGTTGCCATACCGGCAGATTTCCTGATAGAAGTCATCAGTGGTGTGAAGCTGGTATGAAAAAATGGTGTAACCGTCTTCCGGACAGTCATATAACATCCTCTGGCTCTGATGCAGAGGGGTGTGCTTCAGATAGAAATTGTATTTCGCCCAGACAAGAATTATGACATTTTCCGGCTTCGCTGCTCCCGATGGGAAGGTTGCCGTGCCAATGCTGTCGGAACAATTTTACGAAATATGGCCGTATCGAGCATCTTCTCTCACACTACAGGTAATGCCTAGTCTGTTGTTCATGCGGCCAAAATACATTTAATGCAAATATTATCCAATAATAATTGACGTTGTCGGATTTTAGTAGTACCTTCGCATTGTCGGTGAGTACGGGTTTGTTGATATGTGCACAACGAAACTCGACAAAAGTTCTGACATTCAGGTCCCGGTAAGATTCTTATCGGGACTTTTTTAAAATGATATGCAGATATGCTTGAATACAGTATATAGAACAACTTTTTTATGACATCTCTTCAAGTCAGAATCTTTGCATCAACATTTGCATTACAACGACGCGACAAGTATCTCCTTAATGTCTTCCTCCAAGAGTGGAACCCATGCGTTTTCCAGGCCCTCATTTACGGCGATATGGTGAGACATCTCGTCGAGACGTTCCTCGCCGATACCGACCTCCCGCAGATGCATCGGGATGCCGATTGACTCAAAGAAAGCATAAGTCGCGTCAATGGCTTTTTCAGCTATCTCGCGCTCAGGTAGCGACGGATCAATGCCGAAAACATTGACACCGTATTTCACAAAGCGAGGCAGTGTGCGGTCAGATAGGATATGACGCATCCAGCGTGGCGTTATGATGGCCAGGCCCTCGCCGTGGGTGATGTCGTAGTAGGCGCTCAGGGCATGCTCAATGGCATGCATAGGCCAGCCAGATTCGCTGTTTCCAAGGGCGTAGATGCCATTGCAGCCGAGGGTACAGGCGAACATCATCTCGGCACGGGCGGTATAGTCCTCAGGATTCTCAAGACACTTCCTGGCATTGACCATCAGGCTCTTCAAGCCGGCCTCGCAGAATCCGTCATTAAGCAATGTCGTGTCTTCGCAGAAATACTGTTCCATGATATGGTTCATGGCATCAGCACAGCCTGCCGCAGTCTGTTTCTTCGATACGGTGAACGTGTAGCGGGGATCCAAAAATGAGCAGACCGGAAAGAGCAATGGATCGATATAACCGATTTTGTCATTAGTTTCCGTGCGAGAGATTACTCCGCCGCAGTCATATTCGCTGCCAGTAGCGGCCAACGTAATGATGTCAACGATAGGAAGAGCTTTCTTCGCCTTAACTTTATAGGAAATAAGGTTCCAAGGATCTCCGTCATAGCAAGCTCCCGCCGCAATGGCTTTGGAGCAGTCCAGAACACTTCCGCCGCCCACCGACAAGATCACATCGATATCGTGTTCCTTGCAGAGACGCACACCGTCTAGCACGCTTGGATCATACTTCGGATTGGGCTGAATGCCAGGAAGTTCGACGATCTCGAAGTCCTTCAGCAGTTCCTTCACGCTGTCGTAGAGACCTATCTTCTTGATGCTGCCACCGCCATAGGTAAGCAGGACTCTCTTTCCGATTGCGCCCATCACTTCAGGGAGTTTCGAAATAACATTCTCGCCGAAAATCAGGCGAGTCGGGGTCATGTAATCAAAGTTCCTCATAACTATATCAATAATTTAAACAACCTACTCGACAATAGCCTCTATCATTTTAAAAAAGATACTTATTTTAGCTTGTCATACTCCTCATCGCTAATAGCCTCCAGCCACTCGTTGGAGGTGTTCTCGCCAGGTATTTCAAAGGCGAGATGGGCAAACCAGCTGTCTTTTGCGGCACCATGCCAATGCTTCACGTTGGCAGGAATATGGATGACTGTGCCGGGGAGGATTTCCTGCGCAGGCTTTCCTTCCTCCTGATACCAGCCACGTCCGGCTACACCTACCAGCATCTGTCCGCCGCCCTTTGTGGCGTGGTGCGTGTGCCAGTTGTTGCGGCAACCTGGCTCAAAGGTTACATTGAAGAAAGGTATCTGACTGTCGGATATTTGTGCCAGATAACTGTTTCCCTTGAAGTATTTTGCATAAGCGGTGTTCGGTTCACCGATAGGGAAAATCATCTCGCGTTGGAATGCAGCCTTGGCATCTTCTCCTTTCACATCTTCGTTCCACACCTCCTTTGCCAGGTTGAAGGCAGCCCAGGCCTTTGGCCAACCGGCGTAGAAGGCGATGTGGGTGATGATTTCAGCTGCTTCCGTGCGGGTGATGCCGTTGTTCTTTGCCGACTGCAGGTGATATTTCAGCGAGCTGTCGGTGATTCCTTGGCTGATGAGCGAAGTGATGGTTACCAAACTGCGGTCGCGCAATGAAAGCAGGTCATTGCGGCTCCATACTTCTCCGAAGAGGATGTCGTCGTTGAGGTGGGCGAACTCCGGGGCAAACTCACCCAGTTGGGTGCGCCCTGCTGTCTGTACTATTTTTTGTTGTGCCATTATGTTGAGTGAAATAGTCGTTAATATGATGAATGTTGCAAATTTTTTCATAAGAATCAATAGTTGAGTCTCTATCCCTTGACAGATTTTCCTAACTCGTATGCTTTCTGCAGTTTCTTGTTGCCTAGAATGGTACGTGGAGCGTCAACACCACCGCAGAACAGAGTGCCGGCAAGATGGCTCTCTGGATAGCAGTCAATCCAGCCTGTCAGTCCGGCTTCAGCACGCTTAGGCACTTCCGGCTCATTTTCAGCTGCAGTAGAGAGCATGTAAACATCACGGAACTTGTAGTCAAGTGCGAACATGGCATTCATGCGGTCGATGAGGGTCTTCATCTGTCCGCTCATCTCATAATAATATATAGGTGTTGCCCAGCAAACCACATCGGCATTCAGCACCTTCTGCATGATGTCGTTCACATCATCCTTGATGACACACTTGCCTAACTTCTGACATGCCAGACAGCCTTTGCAAAACTTGATGTCTTTTCCTGCAAGTGAAATCTTTTCCACTTCATGACCTGCAGCCCTGGCACCTTCGATAAACTGATCTGCGAGCATGTCACTGTTTGAACCAGTACGCAGACTGGTAGAGATTACGATTATTTTCTTCATTGTATCATTTTTTTAAATTCTTCTTCAGGAAATCTTCGATGTTGTTCCAAGGAATCATTCCTTTCCCGCCACCATCGTACAGGTCGCAATGAGAGGCTCCTGGGATAATGAGCAATTGTTTGTTGGACGGAACCGGGTTTGGCTTTCGTACGAAGTCGTAGCCTTCCGCTTTTCCGTCCATCATATATCTGAAGGCACTTTCTCCGAAGTAACTGGAATGCGCTTTCTCACCATGCACAATGAGTACTGCCGAACGGATTTCATTGATGTAATATAGGAAACGGGGTGTTGGCGTAAGCCTGGCAGCCCGTGGTGCGCCAACCGTCGTTTGAGTTGCCCGAACGCTTATGATAGCCACGTGGCGTTTTGTAATAGGCGTAATAGTCTTTTACAAACTGCGGTGCATCCTTCGGCAATGGGTCAACCACGCCGCCAGCCATAGTGAATGTTCTGTTCTTGAGGTCGGCTGTGCGAGCTTCTGCCCATGCCTTTCGTACCGAATATCGCTTTTCTTCGCTGTCATCTGCGTCAAAGTACCCGTTTCCGCTTACTCGACTCATGTCATACATGGTTATTGCCGCAGTTGCCTTGATGCGGGGATCTTGTGCAGCAGCATTCAGAGCGATTCCGCCCCAGCCGCAAATGCCAATGATGCCGATTCGCCCTTCATCCACATCATCCAGCATGCTGAGGTAATCTACAGCTGCCAGAAAGTCTTCCGTATTGATGTCGGGAGAAGCCGTACGACGAGGCTCGCCTGAAGATTCGCCTGTAAACGAAGGGTCGAAAGCGATGGTGATGAATCCACGCTCTGCCATGGTCTGTGCATAGAGACCTGAACATTGCTCCTTGACGGCTCCGAAAGGACCGCTCACGGCAATGGCTGGCAACTTTCCTTCAGCGTTCTTTGGCATATAGAGGTCTGCAGCAAGAGTAAGACCATATTGGGTCTTGAATGTTACTTTCTTATGATTTATCTTTTCGCTTTTAGGAAAAGTCTTGTCCCAATCCTGTACTAATTTTATCTCTCTGTCCATAGTTTCTGCTTTTACTTTTGTCTGATTTCCTGTACAAAAAATGAGGGCTATTGCTATAATAGTTTCTGCTTTTACTTTTGTCTGATTTCCTGTACAAAAAATGAGGGCTATTGCTATAAATGTAAATAATCTGTCCATGATTCTATTTCTTTACTATCTACGAAGTTTTGCGATACTCGCTTGGTGTCTTGCCCGTCTGAGTCTTGAAAAAGCGGACGAAGTGCTGAGGATATTCAAAGCCGAGGCGCTGGCTGACTTGCGTTATGCTTAGGGTCTCATCAACAAGCAGTTGGCGGGAGGCCGAAAGCAGTCGGTCGTTAATTATACTCTTAGCGGTTCTGCCAGTCTCGGTCTTGACCAATTCGCCGAAATATTTGGTAGAATAGCAGCATTTGTCGGCAAAGTAGGTTACGGTAGGCAGACCCTCACGCTCCGCTTTCTGTGTAATGTATTCATCGAGCAGGGAGATGAACTTCTTTACCACCGAATGATTAATCTCCTCGCGTGTGATGAACTGCCTGTCGTAGAAGCGCAGACAGTAGTTCAGCAGCAACTCGATGTTTGAAACAATGAGTTCACGCGAATGCTTGTCTATAGGATGCTGCAGTTCCTGCTTAATCATTGAGAGCACATCACGGAAGATATTGACCTCGGCAGCGGATAGGTGTAATGCTTCGTTGCTTGTATAGTCGAAGAACTCGTATCGGGAGATGCTCTTGCCAAGCTGAGTGCGGTTGAGCAGGTCGGGATGGAAAGCCAATACCGTATATTTGGCAACCGGAACTCCTGGAATGGGTTCAACCTTAATCGACTGTCCTGGAGCAAAAGAGGTTACGGTCATCTCGTCAAAATCATATTCTGTTCTGCCGTATGACAATTTGCAGCCCTTGTTTTCCTTCAGAAAGAGGGCATAAAGTCCGTAGTGATGCACGGCCTCCTGAATAGGAGATGTGTCCTCTATACGGGCTATGCTTATCAGAGGATGAAGCGTTTCCACCCCTATGAAGTCATTGAACTCCTGTATTGTATTAAAGAAAAAGTCCTTCATGGTCCTATGCTTTAAAATTTCCAAATTCTTCATATATGTTGACTATGCAAATATGCGCAGATTTTTTATATTCAATTGTACCTTAAATCAGGAATGTATTACCTATAGTCCAGAAATACGAAAGTTTATGAATCCATACTAAGATAACCGAAATGGACTTATGTTACTAAGTTACATCATTTCCTGCAATAAACTGCGGGCGGATTAGGGCAAATGCATTACCTTTGTTCAAAATGAAATGATTATGTCAAAGGTTGATAAATATGTGGCGCTGATTCCGCAGATCCAGTCAGTCCTTGCAGGGGAGACTGATGAGATTGCAAGGATGTCCAACCTGGCAGCTTTGCTTCACTTTGAATTCGGCTTCTGGTGGACAGGGTTCTATCGCGTCGTTTCGACTGATGAACTGGTGCTAGGACCATTTCAGGGACCTGTAGCTTGCACCAGGATAAAGAAGGGCAGGGGAGTCTGCGGCACTTCATGGAGCGAGGAACGCACACTTGTCGTCCCTGATGTCGAGCAGTTTCCCGGACACATCGCGTGTTCAAGCGAAAGCCGGAGCGAGATAGTCGTACCATGCCGGAAATCCGGTCAGATTGTGGCGGTTCTTGACATTGACAGTAAGGAACTTGCAGCATTCGACGAAGTGGACAAGGAGTATCTTGAACAGATAGTGTCAATGCTGTATGGCGAAGAATGTCATATGGAATAGCAGTGATTTTTCAGATGAAACTATAAGTTATTTCAATGAAAGCAGAACTTTTGTCCAAAACGGCATTTGCCGATACCAAACCTCACTATAAACTTCTTGACGGTCTTAGAGGGGTTGCTGCCTTACTTGTCGTCTGGTATCATGTCCATGAAGGATTTGCATTTGCGGGCGGAGGTGTCATTAACGGTATCAATCATGGATATCTTGCAGTGGATTTCTTCTTCATCCTATCGGGATTCGTTATCTCGTATGCATATGATGACAGATGGACTAAAGGCTTCAGTCTCAAAGACTTTTTAAAGCGAAGAATCATTAGGCTTCATCCTATGGTCATAATGGGAGCCGCAATAGGAGCCATCACATTCATGCTGCAAGGTTCAGTTCAATGGGATGGAACTCATATTGCGACATCAGCTGTAATGTTGGCCTTGCTGTGTGCCATGTTCATGATTCCAGCCACTCCAGGATGCTGCTATGAAGTACGTGGCAATGGAGAAATGTTCCCTCTGAACGGGCCAAGTTGGTCGCTTTTCTTTGAATACATTGGGAATATTCTATATGCATTGATAATCAGGAGGTTGTCAAAAGTTGCATTGGCTTTATTGGTGATAGTTCTCGGTATTCTTCATACAGGTTTTGCGGTTTTGGACATTTCCGGATACGGTAGCATAGGAGTCGGCTGGACCATTGATACAATGAATTTCTTTGGAGGACTGCTGCGAATGCTGTTTCCGTTTACTGCCGGTATGCTTGTCGCAAGAAATTTCCGTGCGATAAACGTCCGAGGCGCGTTCTGGCTGAGCTCAGCCGTTCTATTAGCCCTGTTCTGCGTTCCGTACCTGCCCCAAACTTTTAAAGTCAATGATACTTTGGCATTGACCTTAAACGGGGCGTTCGAGTCATTCTGCATCGTCATTATCTTTCCACTTCTTGTATGGCTCGGCGCCTCAGGACGCGCATCTAATGGAGTGTCTGACAAGGTTTGCGGTTTTCTCGGTGATATATCATATCCGCTATATGTCATCCATTATCCTTTCATGTATCTTTTCTATTCGTGGCTGATTGAATCTGGAAAATATACATTGACGGAAAGTTGGCCAGTAGTTATGGTCCTCTATGTGGGCTGTATTGCAGTTGCCTATATTTGTCTCAGACTATACGACATTCCAGTGCGCGACTGGCTGAGAAAACGAATAAGCATATAATTTTACGTTGACATGAGAATAATACACATTCTTGTTCTGTCATTATTGATTGTTTCCTGTGGCAGGAGCCAGGAAAAACTTCCGACATTGGTGCTTCATCCTCACGAGGAGATGCCCGACAGCATTGACCTGAAATCTTATAAGTCAGTCTTTTTGGCCGGGACTATAGACATGGGGTGCGGTGTCGATTGGCAGAAGGATGTGGCGGAATTGTTTGAAAAGGCTCCGGGCAACTGGGTGCTGTTCAATCCTCGTCAGGAGTTTTGGGATCCCGGCAGGGAAAACGAAATGGATTATCAGGTCAATTGGGAACTCTCGCATTTGGAGGACGCCGATTATATTCTCATGAATTTTCTTCCGGGCAGCAAGTCCCCGATTACGCTTCTGGAATTGGGCCTGTTCGCGAAAAGCGGAAAGCTGCATGTGGTGTGCACGGAGGGCTTCTACAGATATGACAATGTCAGAATCACTTGCGCGAAATACGGCGTGCCTGTCTATGCTTCATTAACTGAGGCAATCGGGGAAATCATCAGGTAGGTCTTCGTCTTTTGTTTTCATTGCTTTTTCTTGGTGTCGGGCAGAAATCCGGCCACGATACCGAGAAGAGGCAGGTATGCACTGGCATTGAAAATGAACCAGATGCTTGTCTTGTCCGCGAGCCATCCGAAGAATGCCGAACCGATGCCGCCCAGACCGAACATGAGACCGAAGAAAACGCCGGAAATCATCCCTATCCTGTCTGGCATCAGGTCTGTTGCATATACGACGATCGATGAGAATGCTGATGAAATTACCAGACCTATGATGACTGACAGGACTATGGTCCAGAAACAGTTTACATGGGGCAACAGCAGGGCAAAAGGCGCTGCTCCCAAGATGGAACCCCATATTATGTATTTCCTTCCGTACTTGTCCCCTAAAAGTCCTCCGCCTACGGTGCCGAGCGCTGATGCTGCCAGGAACGCGAAAAGGCATAGCTGGGAATTCTGCACTGTCATCGAAAACTTGTCCATCAGGAAGAATGTGAAGTAGCTTGTCATGCAGGACAGGTAAAAGTATTTGGAAAAGATCAATGCCACCAGAATGAGCATTGCAGTATGAACCTGACGGCGTGGAATATCATTGCGGATATCTGCATTGATCTCAGGATGGTCGGTATGGGTGGCAATCCTTTCCTTGTACCACGATGCGACGTGCAGCAGTATTCCTGCAGCCAGGATTGCTATCAATGCGAACCACCGGATGGAACTCTGTCCGAAGGGCAGAACTATGAGCGCTGCCAGAAGCGGCCCGAGCGCATTTCCTCCGTTGCCTCCTACTTGAAATATCGACTGCGCCAGGCTTTTCTTTCCTCCAGATGCCATCTGGGCCACTCTGGAAGCCTCCGGATGAAATATTGACGACCCCATTCCGATTATTCCCACTGCAATCAGAATTGTCAGGAATGTGCTGGCGCCGGAGAGCATGAGCAGGCCTGTCAATGTAAAGCACATGCCGATGGAAAGGGCGTAAGGTGCAGGTCTCCTGTCCGCGTAATAGCCTGTGAATGGCTGAAGTATGGACGATGTCATCTGGAATACCAGCGTTATAATGCCTATCTGTGCAAACGAGAATCCATATGTGTCCTTTATTAGCGGGTAAATGGACGGAATCACTGACTGAATCATATCATTCAGAAAATGCCCGATGCCACAAGTGATCAGTATGGAATAAGCAGTGCCGTTATTGGAAATTATTTCGGCTTGCCTGCTTTTCAAATTGACATTCATTGTCTGTTGTCTTGACATAAAACACAAGGTCTTCAGAAAGTGCCGCAAAGGTACTAAACAAATCTGCATTGACAGCTATTTGTGGCGAAATATTGAAATATACTTGTTGAACCATGAAAATATTGTATATTTAAATGTGCAGAGAGGTTTTCATGATGCTTGTCGATGACAATGACTGGCGACTGGCATATATGACCGTATTTGCTGCTTAAGGATATTTTATGCAAAAGAATTAATAATTAACTGATATATATTGTCTCTCATGGCTTGGGAAAAAATTAGAATACAATTAGACAACGGCGAGTTTGCTGATGCACAGGCGCCTGAGATTGTCTCTGCCAGTCGCAGTACTGACATTCCGGCTTTCTATTCAGATTGGTTCTTCTCCAGACTAAAAAAAGGATATTCGGCTTGGACGAATCCGTTCAATGGTGTCAAGAGCTATGTCTCTTATAAAAAGACGCGTTTCATCATTTTTTGGTCCAAAAATCCCGAGAAGTTAATTCCTCATTTGGACTATCTTAAAGAGCATAGCGTCAGCTGCTATATTCAATACACGCTGAATGACTATGATGATGAGTGTCTGGAGAAAGGGGTTCCCAAGTTAGCAGATCGGATTCAAACTTTTAAAAAATTGGTAGAGACCCTTGGGAAAGGCCACGTTATATGGCGTTTCGATCCTCTGATTCTCACAGATATCATTGATGTTGACCTTCTTCTGAAGAAGATTGAAAATATTGCTGAACAATTAGTTGGATATACTGATAAACTTGTCTTTAGTTTTGCCGATATCATGGCTTATAGAAAGGTCAGAGCCAACCTTGAAGCATCACAAATACATTATAGGGAATGGACGACTGAGGAAATGGAAGAATTCGCCTTCAAATTAAGCGAACTGAACAAAAAATGGGGATTCACCGTTGCCACATGTGGAGAAAAAATAGACTTGAGCAAATATCACATTGCACACAACCGTTGCGTCGATGATGATTTAATAATTCATATCGCATGGCGTGATGCGGTCCTGATGAGATTCTTAGGGGTGGAAATCTGTGAACTAGAGTCCAGTTTGTTCGGAGATGCCAACATCCCGGAAGATGCCATTGTTCTGGATGAAGGTCATTATGCTATAAAAAAGAAGAACAATAAGGATAAAGGACAGCGTCAGTTCTGTGGTTGTATCATCAGTAAGGATATTGGAGAATATAATACATGTCCACATCTTTGCGAATATTGTTACGCCAATAGTTCAAAAGAGGCTGCTCTGAGGAATTGGCATATGCATATTAACAGTCTCGAATCTGATACTATTACAGGGAAATAAGGATGCAAACATACGAGCAACAAATACGGTGCATCAGTCCGCTCACTTTCGACGCTATTCGAGAGGTGAGTATTGAGCGTTTGCCAATTATGTACAGAGACAAAGCATGGACATATCCTGATTTAGATAGGGGGAGGGCTTTGCTTCAAACTGATGAACAAGCTTGCGCTTATATTGTGGCATATGGAGACGCACATCGTAAGAAGGTTGAAAAAGCATTCGAAAAGTTTCCATTCGACTATCTCCGAGATGGATATGAGATAATTGATTGGGCTTGTGGTCAAGGTGTGGCAAGTCTTTGTTTTCTTGATTTGCTCCGTAAAGTCGGCTGCTGTTCAAGACCACGACAAATAACTCTTATAGAGCCTTCCTCATTTATACTGAAACGTGCCTCCGTTAATGTTAAACAGGCGTGTTCACAATCCAACATCCTGATTAAGACCAAACAGGCATACCTGCCTTCTGAGTCTCCAATGGATGGGAAGGTCATAGAAAATATTGACGTTTCTAGCCCTGTATGTATCCACTTGTTTTCAAACATTTTGGATATTGGAGATGTTGATTTAAGGGGAGTTGCCAGAATTCTAGGAAATACTATCGGCACGCACTTCGTGATGTGTATGGGACCGGCATATAATGCATCACGATATGATGCATTTATGAGTTATTTTAACTTGCCGGACAATTTAATTCAACCGAAAGTACATGACCTGGAATTTGGTCATTATCCTAATGGTCATACATATACTGCAGAGATTCGGTGCTTCAGGTTGGATGTTGTCAAAGGTCACCCAATTCTTAACCCTTACTCCTTTTATCCGCCGAAACAGTTCTTTGCCGCCTATCGTCTTGATTGTCAATATAAAGAAGATTTTAACGCCTTTGCTGCTTTTGAGGTCCTGGCGCCATTTGATATTGGAGCCAGCGTACACGATGACCCTGATCCGGTGTGGTCAGTATTGAGCAATATGATTAGTCGTGGTCTTCCGACTAAAGTCAGTCCTTTTGTCGAAAAAATATTTGCGGATACATATAATTGTACTCAGGAGAAGAACCCTCTAGGCTCTATCGTATATGAGTTAAAGGATTCTTCGATATCGGTACCCCATACATTTTATTCTGTTCCTATTTCCATTGCCCGAATTCAGAAGATTATTGTCGAGGCTGTCCTCTCCGGACAACTTGATGGCTCGGCAAAACATTGGGACGTTTTGGTCAAAGAAGGAGATTACCCATGTGCGGCTCTAGCAATTGAGGATTTAATGCAGGTGTACAATCATCTGACCGCTCTGACTGTGGATTATTCAAAGCGTAGGTTTCCCTCTATCTCATTAACTGTCATTACGGAGCATCCTGATTCTCCACTTCATTTGGAAGCCACTGTCTTACATCGTCCATCTGCAGCAATAACCGCGAAAGAATATGATCTGGTAATCGATTATTCGTTCAAAGATTTTTGCGATTCGAAAAATGTTGAGTTTTCAGAATTTAAAGCGAAGAACAGGTGTTATTTCAATGTGCGTTCTTCCGAGACTGTTTACGATGAACGAACTATATACACTACAGAACGTATAAAGTATAGACCACTAACTACACGTAATAAACGAGGAGAATACTTGCCCAATGAAGAAGAAGTGGTCAATTTAAGATATTTTCTTCAGCTTCTTTTCCGCAAACAAGATTTCCGCGAGGGGCAACTCCCAATTTTGAACCGTGCGGTTCAGTTAGATAGCGTTATAGGTTTATTACCAACTGGCGGAGGTAAATCACTGACATACCAGCTGGCTGCACTTTTACAGCCTGGTGTATCTATTGTAATTGATCCGTTGGCTTCGCTAATGAAAGATCAATACGATGGCTTGATTAAAAATGGAATAGATAACAGTACCTTCATAAATGCTACAATAGGTAAAGATGAAGTGCTCGCAAGAGAGTCGAAATTATCAGAGTCTAAGGTACATATGCTATTTGTGTCACCTGAAAGGCTCTGTATTTTCCGGTTTCGTCAGAAACTTAGGGCAATGGCAGAGGGACATATATACTTTGCATATGGAGTTATTGATGAAGTCCATTGTGTGTCTGAATGGGGTCATGACTTTAGGTTTTCCTATCTTCATCTTGGAAGGAACCTCTATAACTATGTTCTTCCAAAGCAGAGGAAGGGAGAAGGGCAAGAACATATATCGCTATTTGGATTAACAGCAACTGCATCTTTTGATGTGTTGGCAGATGTTGAACGTGAATTGTCAGGGGAGTCAGCCTTTCCTCTTGGTTCAGATGCGACTGTTCGTTTTGAGAATACGAACCGTCTAGAATTGCAATATAGAGTTATTCCTATTGACGCTTCAGAAGCTCGCAACAAATGGGATGTGTTCGATAGGAAAAATATTGAAACGCCTAATATCCTCCGTGTTGCCCAATCTATGCTCGAGGAACTTGAGAGGCCTGAATCAATAAAGACTATCAAAGAACGTTTTATTAAGCGGGAAAACATTACTGATCCGGTCACGCAAAAGAAGATCAAAGATGCAGATTTATCAGTCAGCGTTCCTGCAAACTGGTATATGGACAATGGTGCCGCAGCCATAGTCTTCTGTCCACATAGGAAAGGTAGTATTGGCGTTCATGACAGCGACTCTAAGCAGGGGATTGCCACTTCCATAAGGGATTCTTTGAATTGTCAAAGAATCAGCACTTTTGTTGGTGGAGAGACGCTGTCTTCAATCGATAATTTCCTGAGCGGTCGTACAAACATAATGGTGGCTACAAATGCTTTTGGAATGGGAATTGATAAACCTGACGTCCGTTTCACATTGAACGTTAATCACTCTGGTTCTCTTGAAGCATTTGTCCAAGAAGCTGGACGCGCGGGACGTGATAGAAAAATGGCACTTTCAATTATTCTTTACTCAAATCAACTGCACGCTGACTACGAGGTGCATCAATTCTTTTTTGACGATAGTTTTAAGGGTGCTTCTTTTGAAAAACACGTGATGTTCTTCTTGATGGCATACCAGAATACGACAGTTACAATTCAGGGAAATAGTCATACGACTCAAAGCATTAATGGCTTTATGACACGATTGTATGACGCTCCTGTGGGAGAAACAATAATTTCTACAATTTCATATAAGACTCCTAGTCAGGACTATGAATCTTTAAATCAGAGGCTAATCAAAGCCGGATTACCTCCGTTAAGAAAAGATAATGATTATCAAGCTGCCCTTGAGAAGGCTATTTATAGAATGTGTTGTATTGGCGTAGTAGATGATTTTACCAGAGATTATACGAAGCATACGTTCCGTGTGGTTACAAGAAAAAAAAGTGATGGCGAGTATTTCAATGAACTAAAGCGTTTCCTGATGAGATACTATACAGAGGAGCGTGCACAAATAGAGATTAAACGCGCTTACACCTTCAAAGGAGATGACGAAATTCAAAAGTGCCTTGGCTACATAACGAGTTTTGTATATGAGAAGATTGCGGCTAAACGTAAGCAGGCTATCTATGACATGGAGCGCTTCTGCAACAGTGCAATTATGGATATGCGTCCTTGGTTAGAGGTCAACGAAGATCTAAAAGATGAAATCTTCTATTACTTTAACTCTAAATATGCCAGAGAAGGATATTCAGTCGATATAAATGGTGTAGAAACGCCATATTCGCTGACTAGTGACACCAAAAGAGGCGCGAAGTCTTCATTTGCCATTCTATTTAAGTATCTGAAGGTCATCGAAGATGATTTGGTCAATGAAGATACTCCTAAAAATAATGTAATGCACTTGCAGGGCGCAGTCCGGCTCATCCGTCGTGCTTTGACTGAACCTAATCCTGCTCTCGACCTGCTAAATGTATTCTGTATAAAGTATCTTAGGAATACGACTGAGAACGCCATCGATGAAATGAAACGTAGTTATATTGAAGGATACTGTGAATTTGGTAAAAGAACATTTTCTAGACAAGAGTTCTTTGAAAAAATGCAAGAATATAAAAACACGCTTCTCGCAAAGAAAGTCATTTCCAGAAAAGATTATAAACAATTCGAAGAGTGGGATATTATAGCTGAAGCTAAGATATACGCAGATTGGCTGAAATCTTTCAGAGACAGATTTGTGGATAATAATACAGATAATCAATAAGTAAGCATATATGGAAAATCAAGAATTATTTGAGCAATTAGCAAAACTCCAGAGAAGCCTTCAAGATATTGATAGTGCTCGTAAAATGGTCGACGAAACCATAGAAGCTTATAACGGAGTGTCATCACATATTGCATCATATTCAAATCAACTATCTTTAGTTTCGGATAGAATCAATCAATTGATAACACTGATTATCCAGAATAAGGATACGCTTTCTTCAGATATAGATACAAGGGTAAATGCTACGTTGGAAAAAGCAGAACAAACGTCTGTTCGTTTTTCTGAAAATATTTCCAATATTCTCGCAAATTGCGCGAAGGAAACAAGAGACCAGATTCTGGAATTGAATACTACTGCATCTAATATCGCAGGCTACTAAAGCAGCTAATGAGTTACAGCAACAGTCTCTTGTCGCTCTTGATGCAGCTACAAGCAAACTCAATTCTGTATCCTCAGATCTCAGAAGTAATATAAGTGCTGAGTTTATTTCGTTTTGGACTAAAACACGGAAGAGTCTTATGGTGTCCACTATCGTTCTGTCAGTCTTAATAGGGTTTAATATTGTTATTGCCTTGACGCATTGATACATTAATGTGCTCATTGGAAATATTTATAGTACAGAAGATCTCGTTTTTACCTGGATCCCTGAGCTTGTAATGTAAGGAAAGCATTCAATTGGGATTTGCTTTTTTATAGAAATCAGTAGATGTTAATATTAAAACAATAAAAACATGAAATATCAAATTCAACAAATATCTTACGATTTTTGTGTATTCCAGGATATAGAAAAATGTACATGGGATTTCACGACGTCGGAAATACATACAGATAAGGGCTCGCTAGTGATTCTCAGTTTTCAAGAAGTAGAACAGAATGGTCAAGTTGGTGTCCAAATGAGTGTAAATGGATGGCTAAATTTAGGAGAATATAGCCTGTCATCACCTATAAGCGAATCAGTAAATGTCAGGACAATTGCTATCATGCGACGGGCGTACAACGTGTGGTTGTGGGTATATATGTTTGATGGCGATAATCAACCAGTTGCTGTTTTCTGTGGCACGGATATCTTTAATGGAACAACTGGTTTTGATGATTATGTTAGAAAATTAAAGCGTGTGTCTGATGGGGGTGTTGATTATATGGAAGAATTGAGTGGAGACAGTTTGCGTGATGGTTTTACTCCATCTGCAGAGGAAAAAATTACAGATTGTATTCTTGTTGATGGCAATAAATATAAGGGTTGGGGATATTATCGCAATGGCTGTTTCTATCCACATGGTTGTGGGCGAAAGTATTATCCGGATTTCTACGTTTATGGAAATTTCAAAGAGGGGAAGTTGAATGGTCCTGCCATCAATAGTCACAACCATTATATGTTTACGATGTTTTTCAAGAATAATCGAGGTAATGGATGGGGACTTTGTATTGATGGCGGATATCTTGTTGAATTTGGTTATTATGAGAACAGTAAGCTTAAAACTGATTTGACGTATTTCGTCCAGTGGTACTATGAAGGAAAATTTAGAAAATCAGAACGCACAGATGAAAACATGATGTCTGTGTACATATCCAAAGAAACTAAAGAAGTGACTAATCTTCTCATTGGATATGCTCCCAAGAAAATATCTGAAAGTATGTCCTTGTCTTGTATGGGCTTTCGTTTTAGATCGGACGGCTCTGTTTGGGTTGGGACAGGCAACTTAAATGTGATGACTGGCTATTATATTCATTTTAGATGTGATGGATGTATTGATGTTGGCAAATTCAATGATGGCTGTTTAGAAGAAAGAATGTCTCTACAGGAGCTTATTGACACCTATTTTGGAACGAATACAATAAACGAAGATGGTATATGCGCTGTTTTTTTTGGCAATAAACCTTCTTTCCAACTTGAATGTGAAGCTGAGAGAGAACGTTATCGTAATATTGGGGAACCTAAAATTAATTTCAATTATTTTACTTATAGTTATGAATTCAATGATGATAACTCAGATGAATTGCCGTTTTGATACAAATATTTAGTAATTTAATAACTGAAATTGTTTTGTTTACATCCCCCCCCCCCCTTAATGTATAATTCCCTAAGAAGGTAAACTTATCCTCTTAGGGAAGTGTATATCTTCAGTATCTAAAAATCATATGCGACGTAAGAATGTTTGCTGTATCGGCCTATTATAGAATTGGCATAATTCCTCTGTTTTCAGGCTCGGTAGACCATTGAACTTGCCAAGTTCTACCATCACGGGTGTCCACGAGAATGAAATTGTACAGATTCTGTGTTTTGTAGAGTTCAAATCTTCCGGAAATTTCTTTCTGTCCTTCCGGTAGCAGGGAGAACCTGTTAAGAGTGGACTTGAATCTGTAGTCATCGCCTTTTACCGAGTATTGCACTTGCCATATTATTCCAGTCGCAGTGTCGAGTTCCAGAAATGTCCACATGTTTTCGGTCGCATATAGTTTATAAGCCGAAGGCGTGACCAGTTCAGTGATTTTTGAGATTTCATTGAACTCTTGGTTAACAGCAGCATTTTGAGTACAAGCATTGGTGACAAAAAGTAGGCTGGCAAAAATGGTTATTAATCGATACATAACATTGAAATTTTATTAATAATTATTGTTGGTTACATGGAGAATATCTGAATTGTAGATTTCTTGTTCAGAAGTCTTCGTCAATGCGGGAGAGGCGTTTTATCCTTTCGGGAATGCCGAACCGTTCGTTGAGCTCCGCTTCAATGATGGCATTGATTTCGCGACGCCTGCGGGCCTGCTCGATGGCGAATCGGCGGTTTTCTCTGCGGTGCTGCTGATATGCTTCCCATTTCGTTTTGTTTTCCGCAAGCATGGCCTCGACCTTGTCCATGGTGTTGTCAATGACGGGCTTGCCGAGTTCGCATTCCCAGACTGTGATTGCACTCCAGCCGATGGATTCAAGGCGCTGGATATTGACGAGGTCCCGCTCCTGATTCCGTGTGATCTTATTCTTCCAGAATTCAGTCCGCGTTTTCGGCATGACGAATTTGCTGCAGCCCTTGTGCCCATGCCAGAAGCAGCCGTTCACGAAGATGCAGGTGCGGTATTTGGGCAGCACGATGTCCGGCGTCCCGGGCAATGTGCGGACGCATTTGCGGAATCTGTATCCCCGATGCCACAATTCACGCCTGACAGTCTGTTCTGGGCGTGTGTCCTTCGAATGTATGCTCGCCATACACTCGTGGCGTTGATCGGGTGTCATGCGGTCCGGCATGGTTCAATGTCTGTCGATTTGAGAAATCTTGCTTTCCGTACAAATATAGTAACCTTCAAAAAATATTCTGCATCATCTTAAGGAATCTTTTCGGTCTATATCTTTTTTCTCATCAGTCATGTGCCACCGGCACACTCCTTCTTCGAAAACAGATCTATCCTCGGAAATCTTCTCTTAATCTGAGGCAACTTATTATTTTCATGTTACTTATAGAATAATCTTCGGAAATGCGTGATTCCTTCAAGACAGCCTTGAACTATTTTATCTTCAATGTCCGCAGATATTCTTTCTGCCCTGGCGTGATCCTGTAACTCTCGATGGCTTTCTGGATGGTCTTGTTGTGAGTCCATGGGGCAAGGCGCTTCTGCTCGATGTACGGAATCGTTGCGTCCCATTGCTTGGCAAGAGCTGTGGCGAAGAACCACGCTACCATCATCTTCACGTAATATTCTTCGCTACTCACTGCAGCCGGAATTTCAAGATATTCTGCCTTGAAGTCTTTATCAAGGTAATGCGACATAAGTGTCTCTATACCAAACCTGCAAGTGAAAGTATGTCGAGAGCTGATCCAGGTCGTTATCTTTTCTGTCAATGCTGACTTATGTTTTGCGAAGACCTTAGGAGACATGATGTCGCATACTGCCCAGTTGTCCACATAAGGAAGGAACGCATCTGTCAAACTGATGCATTCTTCATAGTCCTTGACCTGTGAGATAAGCAAGCTGTGCAGCATATTCTCGTCATAGTATTTGTGAGGCAACTGATGCACAAAATCATTGACCTCATCCTTTTTCGCGAACTCTTTCGCGAACTTACGCAGCACAGGCACGCGGACTCCGATAAAGCTTTCCGGCGGTACGCCCGGCGTCAGTTTCGACTGGAATTCGGCATACTGCTTATCCCGCATGGCGAACAGCCTTTTTTGTAGTGGGGTGGTCTCCATCAGATTTTAATCTTTTTCCTCTAAAATCCTAACTCCACATCCTTGCCGAACGGTGCGAGCGAAAGTCCGGCCATCTTGAAATGCTGTTTTCCCCAAGGAATGCCGATGAGCGTGAGGCATAGGAGCAAACCGAAGAACAAATGCATGAGGCAGGCCCACAATCCGCCGAAAATCAGCCAGAGTAAATTCAACGGGATGCGAATGCAACCTGTCGGGCAATCCGTGTCTCTCAATGTGGAACCAAAAGGCCACAGGCAGAGCAGACCTATCTTGAAAGTCTGCAACGCAAAGGGAATGCCGATGATGGTACATGCAAGGGCCAGACTGCCAGTGAAATAACCGATGGCTGCTTCGAGACCTCCGAAAAGCCACCAAAGTAAGTTTCCTATAATTCGCATAAGATTATTGTTTTATATTCTGTATGGGATATTGTTGTTTTTCTTGTATCAATTAGAAGAAAACCATATTTGACTGAATCTCTTCAATCATCTTTTGTGGTACTTCATTCTCACGCGCAATTTCTGGCCACATTGATGCCGCCTGGCAGACTTCGGCGATAATTCGTGCTGCATTTTTGATGTTATTCTTGACACCGCATTCGAGTAGGTCTTCTTTGGTGATGCTGCTGAATTTGCCGTTTATCGACATCTGGTGAGCTGAGGTCCACTGTCCGTCTGGATTGTAGGCATATCCCATATCGTAGGCAGGAGAAAGCCGCCATTTTCCGTCTCTGTCCATCAGAAAAGAAATGTTCTTCGTGTGATCGTCCTGGTTCCGCACCACAACATTGAACACCATTCTGCGGAACATCTCCTGCGCTTCCTTGTAGGAAAGCCGCAGTCCGCGCATCACAGTGAACGCCTGTTCATAAGAATATGCCCTGAGCAGCCTATAGTCGAAGTGTGCAATTGCGCAGAGCGTTTGCATGTGCACTTTTTGTCCATTAATCCGGTCGAACCTCTTTGTCAGGAAATGCGCTCTACCATTCTCTTCAATCAACGAGCATTCTGCCATTTCAATGCCGCATTTCTTCACAAGTCGTGAGAAAGAGTACTCCAGTCGACCGAAGTTTTCAGTCTCCTTGAACCCGGCAGTGGCTGATACTCCGTCCAGTTTGATGATATAGTAGTCGAACCCGTCTGGTGCCTCGGCCTGTCCAGAACGGATTTCCCCAGTCTCTTTGTTGAAAGCAATGATTGCCTTGGCCCGTTGCCCTCCGGCTGAGGTGCCGAGGCGCAGAATCTCTGCGATGGCGGCCTTTTTGTCGGAGCTGATGTTTACGTTAAAGCTTGATTTGTCGGCAAGGGCTTCTCTGGCTACATCCACCAAAGAATCAACCTCTATCCTGATATCCGTATCAATGGCTTCGATGGCCGGTTCGAACTCAAGGGCTCCCATACAGCGCTTGCCAAGAAAGCAAAGCGCCTCAATCGCATTGCCGCTGGTCCGGCCTGTCAGGGTCAGCCATTTCTCGAAAAGGGCGCGGCCGTATGTGTCCGGTAGGGAGTCCGCCAACATCCCAGGCAGGCCTTTGAAGGTGGTTTTGTTGAGCTCTCCAAAACTATATACACGTCCTTCCCTTACGGGCATCATCAGCGGTGAAGGCTCAATGCCCAGTTGCACAAAGCCCGGATCATACTCGAACTGTGCGATTTCATATCTCGGATCCCAACGTACGGAGCCAATGGGATGGCCATATAAATTGACACGAGCTACGTCTACCATTCTGTTTCCTCCTTGTTCTCTATTTTATATCCTTTTGATGCCCGCTTACGCACATGCTTGTTTGCTTTGTTAGCCAACTCGTAGTATTCATTCGGACTCAACTGCTCTTCATTAACGAGGGGAATGAAGATGTCGAGCTTGCCCAATGTGCGCAGGATGCGAATCAAAGACTCTAATGTTTTCACCTTTCCTTCTTCCATACGCTTTATAGTGGAGATGGAAACACCGCTCTTGTCTGTCAGTTCCTCCTGTGACATGTTCTGCTTCAGGCGTACCGTTTTTATTTTGACGCCGATCCTGTCGCAAATCTCGATGTCTGTAAGCATGTAGATATTGTCTAACATATTAAATCTGATACTTTATGCGGTAAATATAATAATAAAAGTTCAAAATTGAAATATTAGTTAAAATGGTTTTTGAGGCTCGTTTCCCATATTGTATGGCAAACCGTGGGCATCGGTTCAGCAGTCGATCATCAGTTTCAATGCTTCGGTGCAGATTTCTGCCTGAAACCACACGTATGGCCTCAATACAAAGGTAGTGAATTATATGGACTCGACAGTTGTCCGATGTGCTACCGATTGGATATTTTCATATTGGCCTGACCCACTACGTTTTCTGGATGGAATCCGCAAATGAAAACCTGGCGGCTCAGCTTATGGGCCGACCGCCAGGCAAACCTGATACCCGCATCGTTCTACAAGAATTTTTGTGGCCTTTGCGGGAATTTATTTATGTCAATCTGTCAAAATACCACTTCCATCGGGTCGGCGTCGGATACTGTGAATGTTCCGACTTCGCGGCCGCCTTCACGGAGTTTGAAAACTTGGCCATACCAGCAGACTAGTTTGTCCGGTGCGGCAATTGTGAAAGTGACGAGATGGTATGTTTTGTCCGGGTAGATCTCTTCCTCTTTGAAAATTTCGCTGAATTCTGCACTGACGTCTATTGCCCCGTCGAAAAACTGTAGCTTGTGGCCCGGAGTGATAGGGGCTGTCTTTCCTGTAATGTGGAGTGTTCCGACGACTTTCCGTGTCACGATGACTCTTTTAGTCTCAGGTGATGTAATGACAGCTCCTCTTTCTATGTCGGAAGTTGACATTTGCTTAGTTTCGGCTAATAAAATCCCCGGTTCGTCACCCTTATCCGCATATTCCAATACTTTGCCAAAGAGTGAGAGTTGACCGACGGTCATATTATAGTTATTCTTATTATCCGATCTCTGGAGGACTTTGATTTTGTCGTTGGGATAGAGTTTTCCCGATAAAATCGTACTTTCAAGCACCAATCCCTTATCTTTTATCTTATAAACATCCTTTACAGAGCCGAGGAACGTGTCTTCGACTTCAATGGTGAATGAACCGATTTCCGGGTTTTTGAACCTGTTCATTGTCACGGTGATTAAGGCTGTGCCGGCTTTATTGCCGATGATGTTGAAATCATTGTCAACTGTGGCGACTTCAGGGTCGTCGCTGTTGAATGTGAATTGGCTTGGGAATTCGGGGCGTACGTTAAAAAACGATCTATATACCTTCCATAAATAAGGTTTGAGATTCAATTTCTCGCCGACTCCTATTATGCCATAATTCGGCGAAAATTCGAATTTTCTAATTTCATTTTCACCAGGATTTGATACCATCAAGTTGCAGACAGAGACTGCTCCTCCATCCTCTGAACTGGCAAAGATTCGGGTGCCCCCCACTGCGATTGCTGTCACTAGCCCTGTTTCATCTACTGTGGCGATTTGCGCATTCTTGCTGCTCCAGACGATATTCCGGTTGTAGGCATAACTTGGTTTTATAGCGGCTGTCAGCTGGAAAGTCTCTCCGACTGCAAGTGTCAATTCAGTCTCGTTAAGTTCGATTTCTTTCACGAGATGGGCGGTGTTGCTTACGTAGACCTTACAACCGGCTTTGAATTGACCGTCTTCGGTGGTTACCCGGACTATAGCAGATCCTTCGCCTACGGCACTGATCTCGCCGTCTTGTGTCACAGTCGCAATGTTATTGTCATCGCTCTCGTACGACACATTTTTATTTGTCGCATCATCCGGAATGACCGTCGCGACTAGTTTTACTTTGTCTCCAACTTTCAGTCCCACAGTTGTTTTGTCCACTGAAACACCGCTCACTTCAATAGCTGGAGGCCCTTCTGTGCCTTTTTCCTTTTTGCACGATGGTGTGGCAAGTAACGCTACGAAAATCGCCAAAAGTATAAATAAACTCTTTTTCATTTTTTTAGATATTAAATAGTTTTAGTTTGTTCGCATTTTGCATTCTGATTCGACAAGGTAGGACTTTTTTCCTAAGAAATCAAGACGAAACTTCATTATGTCATCCTTTGCAGGAGCTTCAATGGCGAATGGAATACGACGGCTTCTGACCACCTGGCGCACATAAATGTTGAACGCCGTGTTGGTGCTCATACCGAATTCTTCGCAAAGACTGTCGAACATATTACTTTTTGGAAGTTGTCGCTTAAAATGGATTTTGTATATGTCCAATTATGCCAAGATGTGCATTTTCTATGTATAACACATCATTAAATAAATAAAAATTATTACTTTTGCATATTATAT
>ULXU01053205.1_pt1 | contig 45361 bp, 46 predicted proteins | sample 1961521 | NCBI WGS metagenome assembly ULXU01 (sample SAMEA4835845, study PRJEB28245) | human gut metagenome | biome: gut microbiome; material: fecal sample | place: Denmark | collected 2008
CAAGATATGCTTACGTCCTTTCTTAGGCGGAATAAACTTCTCAATCTTATCCGAGAAGAAAATCACTCCAATCTTATCATTGTTCTGAATAGCCGAGAACGCCAAGGTAGCGGAAATCTCCGTTACCATATCTCGTTTCAACTGCTTTACAGTTCCGAAATCGAGACTGTTTGACACATCGACCAACAGCATAACCGTAAGCTCACGCTCCTCCTCGAACACCTTTACGAAAGGCTTGTCGAAACGAGCCGTGACGTTCCAGTCTATATCGCGCACATCGTCGCCGTACTGATACTCTCGCACTTCCGAAAAGGCCATACCTCTACCTTTAAAAGCCGAATGATATTGTCCTGCAAAGATATTGCTCGAAAGTCCACGAGTCTTTATTTCTATCTGACGTACACGCTTTAATAGTTCACTTGTTTCCATTATTTTATGGGTTTAAGCCTACGCTCCTCTATTTATAAATTACATTCTCGACCATAAGATTGAGCGGCGGCACTGTGCCCCACTCCTCCCGTGGTCGAGTTTATCTTTATCAGCCGTCATCCTCCAGACCAACGGCTAAAGGCAAGTTTCCTACAGATTAGGGCACTTCAACCTTATTCAAGATCTTGCTTACAATTTCGTCGGATGAAACGTTGGTAGCTTCAGCTTCGTAAGTCAATCCGATACGATGACGCAATACATCATGCGCCACAGCACGCACGTCTTCCGGAATTACATATCCACGACGTTTGATGAAAGCGTAGCTACGAGCAGCCAATGCCAAGTTGATAGAAGCACGCGGAGAACCACCGAAACCAATCAGACTCTTCAGTTCCTTCAATCCGTACTGTTCAGGATAACGAGTTGCGAATACGATATCAGCGATATACTGTTCAATCTTCTCATCCAGATAAACCTGACGAACTACCTTGCGAGCCTCGATAATCTCTTCAGCTTTCAGGATAGGACGAACCTCTACCTTCTCGCCAGAGATATTCTGACGGATAATCTTCTTTTCTTCTTCCAACTTAGGATAGTCAATCACCACCTTCAGCATAAAACGGTCTACCTGTGCTTCTGGCAACGGATAAGTACCTTCCTGCTCAATAGGGTTCTGAGTAGCCATTACCAAGAACGGAGTAGGCAAATCGAAAGTTTCTTTTCCCAAAGTAACCTGACGTTCCTGCATGGCTTCGAGCAAGGCACTCTGCACCTTAGCCGGAGCACGGTTAATTTCATCGGCCAATACGAAGTTAGCGAAGATAGGACCTTTCTTAGCGATGAACTGCTCATCTTTCTGGCTATAAATCATTGTACCGATAATATCGGCTGGCAACAAGTCGGGAGTAAACTGCACTCTGCTGTATTTTGAGTCGATAAGTGATGCCAATGTCTTAATGGCCAATGTCTTTGCCAACCCAGGAACACCTTCAAGCAAGATATGTCCATCAGAAAGCAAACCTATCAACAACGATTCTATCAAATGTTTCTGACCTACGATAACCTGGTCCATGCCAGTCATCAAATTGGTTACAAATGCGCTTTGGCGCTCTATGCGTTCGTTCAATTCACGAATATCAATAGCTTCAGCCATAATTTAATATTTTTATGTTCTCAAATTTTATACTATTTCACGCCATCATTACATGGCTTTTTTGCAAAGCCAAAAGTACGGCATTCTATTAACAGAGCCAACTAATTTTTATTAAAAAACATTGTCGCTTGATAAAAACAAAAAAAAATATTTTTACCAAACGACACAAAGCATCCTAAAACTTTAGACTTATTAGTCTGAAAACGTTTTCGGCTATTTAGTTTTCTCTTCAGAGAGTTCCGGAATCCTTATCGTAGTACCCACAGGTATGTTATCCACGTCTGCCAGCGCCTCCTTATTATACCGCGCTATGTACGGCCACAATTTCTTGTTGCCATAATACTTGCGTGCCAACTTTACAAGCGTCTCACCGTATTGCAACTGATGCGTAGCACGTGTGCCCACTATAGCATACGTCACCGCATCCGATAATGACAAACCACCTTTCGGTTCTTCTTCCTGTTCCGGATTTATCGCTACAACTTTTGCAGAATCTTGGCGACGCTCATTTGCCACAGCCTCCTCCTTACTTACCATTGCGCTATCTACAGTCAGCGTATCACTCGCCACGCTATCATGCTCTATAACAGCAATAGGTTCTTTCGGTTCTACAGAGGACATTTTTACTGTTGAAGCTGTTCTAAACATACTCCAAACCATAAAACCGCCTGCTATTACACCAACCAAAAGAATAGAAGCAACCATGCACCAAGGAATGCTGGTAGAAGAAACCGAACAACGCTCTACAGATTCAGATTGAACAAACGATTGTTCTTCTTTAGCTTTAGCCGATACAGGATTTTCTTCTTCCACACTTTGATCCGACACTTCTTCCAAAACAGATTCCACTTCTTCTGATAACGTAGCTTCGTCACTATCGTTTTCCGAAGTAGAATCCGATGCATCTTTTACCGATTCGTCAGTCTCTACATCAGAGATAGGCGATTCATTCTCAGGCATATCATCAAAGTGAGTCTTATCATTCAGCACCACCGTTTCAAAATGCGAGAAAGGTTTGTTCACCAAGTCCTTCATCGCCGAATCGGGAGAAAACGTAATACGAGTATCAATGAGTTTGAACGTGCCAAGCCCCTTTATCTTAACATACCTATCAGCCGCCAACCCCTCTTCTATCAACGAAAAAAAGAGCTTGACAAATGCATCCGCATCTGCCCGCTCCATATCATGACGCTTAACCAATAAATCTATCAGATCTTGCAACGTTAGTTCTTCTTCATTCATCGGCTGAGGTATTTTTAAACTTATCTTTCAAAATCGGGCTTGGTTTATATGTAAGTACCAACTTAGGCGGAACCAAAAGACGCTGTTGGATCAACGGATTCACCGTGATTCGCTCCATCTTCTTCTTCACTTCGAACTGACCGAAATCATCGAACGAAACCTTCTTTCCATTCGAGAAACCATCGCCCATTATCGACACTATCGACGAAACCAATGTAGCGGCATCCTTATTAGTATATCCCAAACGAGACGAAAGCTCGTTAACCAACTCTTTATTATTCACTAAAAACCCTTTCTTGTTTTTATACTTATTTTATCACTGTAGCATACAGGTCGATATCATCAGCATCGTAAATCTTGACCTTATGGAAAGAACCTACGCACAAACGCTTGCCCTCATCCTTAATCAAGACTTCCGGATCTACCTCAGGCGAGTCGAACTCAGTACGACCTATGTAGTAATCGCCTTCTTTTCTGTCGATAATCACATTATACTCATTACCGATTTTAGCGTGACTCAAATCTGCTGAAATCTCCTGCTGAATCTCCATCAATTCATCAAGGCGCTGCTGCTTCACCTCTTCCGGAATATCATCCTTATAATGTTCAGCGGCATAAGTACCCTCCTCGTTAGAGTAAGCGAAAGCACCCATACGGTCGAAACGAGCCTTACGTACAAATTCCTTCAGCTCTTCAAAATCCTGTTCAGTCTCACCAGGATGACCAACCATTAGCGTAGTACGCAGATGAATACCAGGCACTTCCTTACGGAAACATTCTATCAGTTCATACGTCTCAGCCTTAGTTACATGACGGCGCATCAACTTAAGCATATTGTCGCTGATGTGCTGCAAAGCTATATCCATATACTTGCACACATTATCATTCTCGCGCATCACCCTAAACAAATCAGTAGGGAAATGAGCCGGATACGCATAATGCAAACGAATCCACTTCACGCCCGGAATCTGAGCCATGCGTTCTATCAACTCAGGCAACATCTGCTTCTGATACAGGTCAACGCCATAATAAGTCAGCTCCTGCGCTATGACCTGAAACTCCTTCACTCCTTCTGACACCAACTGACGCACCTCGTCAAGAATCTCCTCCATCGGACGAGACACATGACGGCCCGTGATGATAGGAATAGCACAATACGAACACTTACGGTCGCATCCTTCAGCTATCTTTAAATAAGCATAATGCTTAGGGGTAGTAAGATGACGTTCTATCTCGAAATCAGAATGATACTTCTTGCCAAGATCGGCCAGAAGTTCCTTCCAGTTAAATTTTCCATAAAACTTATCGACCTGCGGAATCTCAATCTGCAAGTCCTTCATATAGCGTTCCGACAAACAACCCATTACATACAGTTGCTTCAGTCGTCCCTCTTCCTTAGCCTGACAAAACTCCAGAATCATGTTAATAGATTCCTCCTTCGCGTCGCCAATGAAACCACACGTATTGATAACAGCTATTTCGCCCTGCGGATTCTCACTATCGTGAGTCACTTTATATCCGCTAGCCTCCAGCTGCTTCATCAATTTCTCTGAATCTACCAGATTCTTAGAGCACCCTAAGGTAATTATGTCGATTGTATTCTTTCTCATTTATCTGAATTATCACCAAACAAAGAACTTACGAATTCTTTTCTGCGGAAAATCTGCAAATCCTCCATTCCTTCACCCAATCCGATGTATTTCACCGGAATCTTAAACTGATCAGAGATACCTATCACTACCCCACCTTTGGCTGTACCGTCCAATTTTGTGATAGCCATCGCGTTAACCTCTGTAGCCAAGGTAAACTGCTTAGCCTGTTCAAACGCATTCTGTCCTGTAGAACCGTCAAGCACCAGCAACACTTCGTGCGGAGCGTCGGGCACCACCTTCTGCATCACGTTCTTAATCTTAGTAAGCTCGTTCATCAAACCAATTTTGTTATGCAGACGACCCGCTGTATCGATAATCACCACATCAGCATGATTAGCTACAGCCGAGCTAAGCGTATCGAACGCCACCGAAGCAGGGTCCGAACCCATTTTCTGCTTGATGACAGGCACATCCACACGTTCACCCCAAGCCACCAACTGCTCTACGGCAGCGGCACGGAATGTATCGGCAGCACCCAAGTAAACCGATTTACCAGATTTCTTAAACTGGTAAGCCAACTTACCGATGGTAGTAGTTTTACCAACACCATTCACACCTACTACCATTATAACATAAGGCTTTTTATCTTCAGACAAAGAAAAGCCGTCATTGTCGACAGTATTATTCTCTGTAAGCAAGGCAGCAATCTCCTCACGCAAGATATTGTTCAACTCCTGCGTATTTACATACTTATCCTGCGCAACTCTCTTCTCAATACGCTTGATAATCTTAAGCGTTGTTTCCACACCCACATCCGAAGTTATCAGTACCTCTTCCAAATTATCAAGTACCTCATCATCCACTTTCGACTTTCCGGCGATGGCACGAGCTATCTTACCAAACACACTCTCTTTGGTTTTAGATAACCCCTTGTCTAAAGTTTCCTTTTTCTCTTTCGAAAAAAAACTAAAAAGTCCCATATTATTCCATTTTATTACTCATGCAAAGATATAACTAATATTGTTTACAAACAAAAAAAGTTCTTTCCATCTGTCGATGAAAAGAACTTTTATCAGCTATATATTTCAGCTTATTATTTCTTAAAGAAGTCCTGTACTTTATCGTTAGGAACCATCTGTTCGTCAAAAATGTAAGCACCAGTTTTCGGAGACTTAACCATCTTGATAACCTTAGTATAAGAACGTCCTTCTTTGCTACCTGTCTGAAGGGTTGCGACTGTTTTCTTTGCCATGGTTTCTTATTGTTTATTATTTAATTTCTTTGTGAACTGTTACTCTCTTCAAGATAGGATTGTACTTCTTCAACTCCAATCTTTCAGTAGTGTTTTTTCTGTTTTTAGTAGTGATATAACGAGAAGTTCCCGGCATACCGCTATCTTTCATTTCTGTACATTCCAGAATTACTTGAACTCTATTTCCTTTAGCCTTCTTAGCCATAGTTTAACTCTCCTTTTAATTAACCAATAATTTTGATAGTTTTCCAATCACAGTAGCCATTAGCCACAGCTTCATTCAGCGCAGCGTCCAAGCCTTTCTTGTTAATAACTCGCAGGCCATTAGCACAGATGTTCAGGCTAATCCAGCAATCCTGTTCTACATAGTAGAATTTCTTTGTAAACAAGTTCACATCAAAAGTTCTTTTTGTTCTTCTCTTAGAGTGTGAAACATTGTTGCCTATCAAGGCTTTCTTTCCGGTAATTTGACAAATTTTCGACATTTCTATCTTGTTTTTATAGTTTTATTTCTATATTCTCTCAAACGGAGTGCAAAATAAGTGATTTTATTTTATACGCACAAGTTTTTTACCAACTAATTGCGATTTTACTCCTCTTTTTGTTGTTCTTGGCACAATTTGAGCAACAAAACCAGTGCTTTTTTAGTCGCCGCCTGAATATTTTTGTCGCGTCCCTCGTCTTCCGTTAATTTTGCGGTAATTACTTTATCTCTGCCACCTGCAGCCACCCAAATAGTTCCTACCGGTTTCTCTGGAGTACCGCCCGCCGGGCCAGCAATGCCCGAAGTAGCCATAGCATAATCCGTATCGAAAGCCTCAATTGCTCCCTTCACCATCTCGGTTACCGTTTCTTCGCTTACCGCCCCGTGAGCAGCCAGAGTTTCCGGGCTCACATGAAGCATATTCTGTTTCACCTCATTGGCGTAAGCCACTACGCCACCTTTATAGAAACGAGAACTACCAGGGATAGCAGTTATAATAGCGGCCACATTTCCTGCTGTGCAACTTTCAGCAGTAGCCAAGGTAAAGCCTTCTCTCCAGAAGATCTCACTTATCTCCTTACTGAGTGTTTTTGTTTCTACTGACATAATCTGTTTTTATTTTCCGTTTTACAATATCCCTCCAGCCCTTAGATTGTTACGCGCGAATACGCCGGCTTATCTATCGAGCAGAAGTCTTTATCTAAATATTTATAATAACCAGTTATAGCTATCATCGCAGCGTTATCCGTAGTATATCCGAATTTCGGGATGAATATCTTCCAGCCATACTTATCAGCATGTTCGTGAAATGCGTTACGCAATCCATTGTTGGCAGATACACCACCAGCCACAGCTACCTCTTTAATACCTGCAGCCTTAACCGCCTTACGCAATTTATCCATCAGAATATCTACGATTGTCTTTTCGAGCGATGCCGCCAAATCCTCTTTATGATGCTCTATAAAGTCGGGATCATCTTTCAGCCATTCGCGCAGCGAGTACAAGAACGAAGTCTTTAGCCCACTGAAGCTATAGTCGAAACCAGGAATGTGAGGCTTACTGAACGTATAAGCATTAGGATTACCCTGACGTGCCAAACGGTCGATGATAGGACCACCGGGATAACCCATGCCCATCACCTTAGAACACTTGTCAATAGCTTCACCAGCTGCATCATCGATAGTCTGACCCAGCACCGTCATTTTATTATAAGCATCCACACGGATAATCTGAGAATTTCCGCCAGACACCAACAAACATATAAACGGGAACTTAGGCTGATTATCGTCATCTTCAGACTCCTTTATGAAATGCGCCAACACATGTCCTTGCAGATGATTCACATCCACCATAGGAATATCAAGCGAACGCGCCAATCCCTTAGCGAACGACACACCCACCAGCAACGAACCCATCAATCCCGGTCCGCGGGTAAAGGCAATCGCGCTGAGTTGCTCCTTAGTCACCCCCGCACGCTTAAGAGCCTCGTGCACCACCGGCACAATGTTCTGCTGATGCGCACGCGACGCCAACTCGGGTACCACGCCACCATAAGACTCGTGCACGGCCTGACTCGCTATCACACTCGACAGCAACACACCGTTCTTTATAACAGCGGCAGAAGTATCGTCGCAAGACGACTCAATACCTAATATGATAGTATCACTCATAATTTACTATATATAATAATGTGTATACCGATTCCTATTAATACGTAAGAATTTCCAAACCATTCTCCGTCATCACAAACGTATGCTCCCACTGAGCCGAAGGCAATTCATCCTCAGTGACTACAGTCCAGCCATCCTCTTCATCGATGAATACCTCCCACGTACCCATGTTAATCATCGGCTCTATAGTGAACACCATACCCGGCACCAGCAACATTCCGGTACCCTTACGACCGTAATGCACCACATCCGGTTCCTCATGGAATTCCACTCCCACGCCATGACCACACAAGTCTCGTACTACAGAGAACCCGTTCTTCTTGGCATGCTTCTCAATAGCATGACCCAAATCACCTACAAAGCTGAACGGCTTAGCGGCTTCCATACCAACCTCAAGACATTCCTTAGCCACGCGCACCAACTTCTCCTTCTGCGGAGTAGTCTTTCCGATGATAAACATACGCGAAGCATCAGCATAATACCCGTCAAGGATGGTAGTGCAGTCCACGTTCACGATATCGCCCTCTTCCAAAATTTCCTCTTCCGACGGAATACCATGACACACCACCTCATTTATAGAAGTACAAACACTCTTCGGGAAACCCTCATAGCCCAGACACGCGCACACGCCCCCATGCTGAGTAGTATAATCATACACTATCTTATCGATTTCAGCTGTACTCATGCCAGCATGAATCTCTTCAGCCACCTTATCCAGCACAGCCGTATTCAGCATACCACTTCTGCGGATGCCTTCTATCTGTTCCGGAGTCTTGATAAGTTGACGAGTCGGCACCAGATGTCCCTTATTCTGATAATAAAGCACCTTCTTATCCAGTTCGGTCAGCTCCTGACCTTTAGGCACTCGCCAATTGTTCTTAATCCTAATCATAATTATCAAGTCTATATAAAAGTCATGCAAAGTTAGCAGAAAAAACTCAAAATACGCTTTGAGCACATAAAAAAAGGAAGTCTATTTAAATTTCTTTCCAGTCGTCTATCGTTCCCGATTTCGAAGAAAAGTTAACGCCAACCTTCCGCACAGTACGCATATCAGCTTCGTAAGGACGTGCATACCCCTTCTCTTCTATCTGTCGTAAAGCGTCATCTGCCGTACCGTCCAGTTTAAATTCAAATATATACACCACCTTCTTTGTCTCAATGATACAATCCGCTCTGCCCTCGCTCTGCTGTTTTTCGGTAAGCACCAAATAAGTACTAAGAATACGAAAAATCAAGTAAAACGTATAGTGAAAATAACGCTCCTTCTCAGTTTCCATATTCTTTCTTCGCATAGTATAAGGAATACTGGCAAAAAATGCAGTCAGACTTTTACGCCAAGTATCAAGATCGTCCCTAAGTATGGCACGCACCAACTGTATAGCCAATGTACTAGCCGACTCCTTTGCTCCAAGATAGTTTGAAGCAACTAGCGTTAAGAACCCCTTCTTCACCTCATTGTTCGGCAAGTCAAGCAAATAAGAATCAGAATCACGGTCGTAATCTTTAATAGTCAAATAACCACTCTGGTATATCATCGGCAACGGACGCTCCACATCCGCCTTATAGTCGATAAACTCCGACGTATCATAATATTTCCCCGTAAGCTCATTAAGATTCTCATCCGTATGATTCAGCAAACGTATAAGATAAGTAGGCGTACCCGTTCTAAACCAATAATCCTGTATGTTATGGTTAGCAAACGCATTAAGTAAACTGAACGGATTGAAAATATCCGTCTTCCGCTTACTGAAATGATAACCGTCATAATGCCTTTTCAGCATAAGCCGAACCTCATCTTCCGGCACATTCATTTCCTCCGCCATCGCATCCATCTCATCATGAAACACCGCTTCAAGCTCCTCCTCCGTAATACCACATATCGCATCATACACCGTACTCATGCTGATATCTGCAGGCTGATTGAAACCGCTGAACACACTTACCTGCGAAAACTTTGTCACCCCAGTTAGCAGCACAAAGCGCAGATCTTGGTCGGCAGACTTAAAAGCAGAATAAAAGCCCTTCAGAATCTCACGGTTGATATCTTCAAGCAGCATCTCCTTTCCGTCTCCACCCTGTTCCACCATTCCCGAATCCAGAACATCAAGCAACGGCTTATCATATTCATCAACCAGCACCACACAACGCTTGCCCGTAGTTGCATGAACATGCTTTAGCAGTTCGGCAAAACGTTTCCCATAATCAAACTCCTCGTTGCCAACATAACCATACTGCCGTTCCCAATCCTCAACGGTACCCTTAATCAGTTTAGACAATGCATCTCCACTCTTCGTGTAATTAGTACTGTTAAAGTCCACATGAAAAATGGGATAACTATTCCAATCCTTCTCCAGCGCATCGATAGCAAGTCCACTGAACAACTCCCTCTCGCCACCGAAATAATACTTCAATGTCGATACAAGCAACGATTTTCCGAACCGTCGCGGACGACTCAGAAAATAAATTGTGCCTTCATTCGCCAGCTTATACAACAAAGCCGTTTTATCTACATAAACAAAACCACCTTCGCGTATTTTCTTAAAATCCTGTATGCCGATTGGAAACTTCATATACAAACGTTTTTAGAATAATACGAAATTACTTTTTTTTCGTGGCTTACACAAATCACATACCAATAAATCTGATTTTATTCAATCTTCACCCCACCTCTTCGCCTTTCTGGGAATGAAGAGATAAGAACAAAACTTCCACACCGCAAGTATAAAACGCTTCATCATAATACACTAATAACAAAAGGGCGACCAACAGACACACATGCCTTAGCACCCGTGCGTCCGTTAACCGCCCATTACGATACCTTATATATAATATAACTTATTTCACTATCGCCTCCTTGATGCACTCTACTATATAGCGCACATCATCATCCGTAACGTACGGACCTGCCGGCAAGCAGAATCCCACCTTGAAGATATCCTCCTCAATGCCGTTAGTATAAACCGGAGCACCATCGTATACAGGCTGCTTATGCATAGGCTTCCATACCGGGCGACACTCAATCTTCTTAGCCAACATGAACACACGCAGAGCCTCAACATTCTCGTTAGGCTGACAGTCGGTAGTAGCCGAATCCACCGCATGGATAACACCAGCAGCGCCACCCACCGCAGTCTTGATAACCTCCTTATAAGCATTCTCCTGACCCTGAATCTTCACGTCAGCATCCAGCGTAGCCGCACACAGCCAGAAGTTAGAGTCATAACGCTTATCTTCAGGCTGCTTGTGGATATGCACACCCTGAACATCCTTCAGCAACTCCTCGTAGAGCTTCTGCACATGCTTATGATGAGCTATATGATCATTCAGCACCGTCATCTGGCCACGGCCGATACCGGCGCACACATTACTCATTCTATAATTATAGCCGATAGCAGTATGCTGATAATACGGATAAGCATCACGAGCCTGAGTAGCATACCACATCACCTCGTTAGCCTCCTCAGCGTTACGGCAAATCAATGCGCCACCACCCGAAGTAGTAATCATCTTGTTACCGTTGAACGACAGAACACCATACTTACCGAAAGTACCCAGCACCTCACCATCAAAGCGAGAACCCATACCCTCGGCAGCATCCTCTACTACTGCTATGCCATACTTATCAGCGATAGTCATAATTTCGTCTATGCGATACGGCATACCATACAGCGCCACCGGAACGATAGCCTTCGGATACTTACCAGTCTTCTCCTTACGGTCCAGGATGGCCTTCTCCAGCAACGCCGGATCCATGTTCCAAGTCTCACCTTCCGAACCCACAAACACAGGCTTAGCACCCAGATAAGTGATAGGATGGCTCGACGCACAGAACGTAAAGCTCTGCACCAACACCTCATCGCCAGCCTTCACGCCACAACCTATCAAAGCCAAGTGCACCGCAGCAGTACCAGCACTCAGACACACCACCTCTCTATCAAGCGGCTCAGTACCGTTACTTTTGCTATTAACAAATGCCTCCAAATCATTCTCGAAAGCATTTACGTTCGGGCCCATCGGCACCACCCAATTAGTGTCGAAAGCCTCCTTCACATATTTCTGTTCCAAACCAGCCTCACTCATGTGGGCAAGGCAGAGATAAATTGTTTTTCTTTCTTCAGACATAATTATACTATATTATAATTGTTGATACATATACATATTTACACTACACCGTCACACCTCTTCGCCGGCAAACTTCACCTTGAAGCCCAGCACTGTGGCGAATATCATTTCGATATCCTTCCAGAACGAATAATGACGATAGTAATAACAATTCAGGCGCACCTTATCCGGATAAATCACCTCATCATTATACTCTATGGCAATCTCCTGCATGGGGCGCTTATCCCCCTCCGCCTGTTTCTTTGCCACATATTCCGAAATCATCTCATCCTCCAGACGATACTTCAGCGTAGCCGGACCAGTAATGCCCGGACGAAGCTTCAACACATCCCTATCATCGCCCTGCAACTTATCGGCATAACCCGGCACATCAGGACGAGGACCTACAAAACTCATGTTACCAATCAGCACATCCCACAACTCCGGCAACTCGTCAATCTTGTAATGGCGAAGCTTTGCTCCAAACGGAGTGATACGACTGTCGCCCGCCACCGAAACCGAAGAGCCGCTATGCTTTACCGTCATAGAGCGGAACTTATGGCAAGTAAACAACTTACCATCCTTACCCACCCTCTTCTGGCAGAAGAACGCAGGACCGCCCGGCATCTTCTTGTGGATTAAAAACGCTACAATGGGGAAAATCCACCAAATCAAGAGCAGCCCACACAGGGATGCAATAATGTCAAAGAGTCTTTTGATAATCATTCTATTAAGTTTACTATGAAATTCAGGTAGAAGAAACGCGCTTTATAGGCACAACACGCCCCGATAGACATCTCTATGCGAAAGAGAGCCAATGTTCCCCACCGCAGTATCGCTCTGCGCATTGCCGCCACTCGAGTGAGGAAGAATACACTTTTTCTGATGAATAATACCATTTAGGGTAGATACTCCATACCAGAATACCTACCTAAAAATCAATTAAAAAATATACTATTATGCGTTAGTGGAATGATAAGACCCTACTCCACCCAAAAGAATACAAATAATAAAAATAAGAAGTTGTTCCCCGTCGCAGTATCGCTCTGCACTATGCCGTCATTCGGACGGGGATTTATTATTGTTTCATCCAACCCGCTTACAGCGAAAAGAACTCTATCTGAACTCTATTGTCATCTCATCATATAGTCTGAAACCATTTGTTTGATAAAACTTTTGTTTCAGTTCCTTGTTACTATATGCAAAATTCGGATGTCTAACATTACAAGCAAAGGCACGCTTCCTTTTATACATACCAACATCGTTATATAGCTTGAAAACCTCTATTGTCTTCTGCAACTGTTCCACAGCATGAGGAAACCATTTCTAGCGTTCGTTCTTTAACTCTATAAATACCAAATTATCTGCATTTGACAACATTGCATCACAACGGTTTTCCATATCGTCATTTTCTCTCCGTACAACAACACAATTGTCCACTGCTGTAAAATTCAATGGCTTTCCACTATAGTTTTTTATAATAGCGCCCCATTTCTCTTCGTTGTCGAAACTGACATATGCAGGAGTCTTCTCTGCCTTGTCATCATCATCACAAATACCAAAAATTTCTGCCATTATTCCAAGCACTTGGCACTTAGGGATAAAGAAATCTACTACATCCTCCATATTTATGCTTCCTATATTTGTTCTTCGATGTCAAGCAGTTGGTCAAACAAATAGTTTGTCTCAGCCATCTGTTGATTTAGATAGTTAGAATCCGAAGGAATACCATCATAGTTTTCCAATAATCTTGCTTCGCCATCTCTCAATTCATATATAGCCAAATCAGAAGCATTCATTATAGATTCTGCAGGAACTATACTATATAATAAATCTTTCAGTCCAACAGCATCTGCAGGAATCTGCGGCTCTATCATAGCGGCTTTCACAACAAGGGTCACATAGTTCACCAGATACGGGCTATGAGTTGTCAATACCAATTTGTTTCGTTCTAATCTATTGTTAATGCTAAGTAGGTCAAACAATACACGCTTTTGTGATTCCGGGTATAGATTTTGCTCCATCTCCTCCACCACATTCACATTCTCAGTATATCTATACCTTGCAGATATATTTCGAAGCATTGCATTTTTTACAGTATCGGAGATTTTATTATCCTCCATTATCTTATCCACCTCCTGTTGCAAGCGTTGCTGTTCTTTATAGTCCATAGTCTCAGCCCCACTATTCTGAACAAGATCTGATAAATAATGACAAACAAGCGTCATAGGCATCAACGACTGATAACCACTTGAAGCTTCCTTCAATGCTATTTTAAACTCCCTGCCATTTAAATTCTTTCCATTTAACCAGCTCACCTTGTTTAGTCTATCGTATGTAAAATTCATACCTCCGATAGGCAAATCCACACCCTTGGCATAATAAGCTTTGGCATTGTTCAATTCCTCCATCAATGTTTGCATTGATTCAGACAATCCACTTTGCAATTTACCACTCTCCACTACGCTCAGCAAGTTACGCTCTGCAGGAACATACATCACCTTCGCAGAATTCAACTCTCCATTTGAATCATTTCGCCTAATATCCAGATGTTCATTTTTGTATTCAAATACATATTGCTCACCCGTATATAGAATGTATGAATGTTCAGAAAAATATGACTTCAGATTATGATATGCAGCATACTTGTTTTTAAACCGATTATATTTTACTACCGAACCTTCTGAAATCGTATGTCTTAACAATCCCTTTTCAAGCCAAGTGAAAAGAGAATACAATTTAGCGATAGTACTTTTACCTGCACCTTGCTCTCCAATGAACAAAGTGCATTTTTTGAATTCAACATATGCAGACTGTAATGGCCCAACGTTTTGTATCTCGAGAGTGGTCATATCATTTATAGATTTAAAATCACTGATGTTCTTGATATTGTCACAAACCTCATGGTCTATCAATACAAAGATAACTAAATCTATTCAATATTGCATTACCATTGAGCTAAATGTTTTCAATTTCAACAGACAATTTGAGTACTTACCGATAGACATCTCTATGCGAAAGAGAGCCAATGTTCCCCACCGCAGTATCGCTCTGCGCATTGCCGCCACTCGGATGAGGAAGAATATCGTTAAGCCTTGCCTATCATCAAACAAGCATAAAGCGGAATATTCACAATCCAATCTTGACGCTCATACGGAAGCATGGAAAAACGTATACCTGTAAGATTTGGATGATTATTGATAAAAGTACGCATCGACTTAGCCTTGACATTAGTCTCAGCCTTAACCTCTATAGGCCACACCTTGCCGCCTAACTGTACAATAAAGTCGAGTTCTATAGTAGAATTATCTACACTATGATAATAGATAGGCATTTCCAACGTCTTAAGCTGAGTGAGCACATACAACTCCGTAAACGCCCCCTTATATTCCGTAAACACACTATTATCTACCAACATAGCCTCAGCACTAGTCTCAGCCATCGCCCCCATCAAGCCCACATCCAGCATGAACAGTTTGAAAGCATTCAAGTCCTCATAAAACTTCAGCGGCATTTGCGCACTGTTGGCACGCATCACTTTATACACCAAACCAGCGTCTATAAGCCACTGAATAGCTAGCTCAAAGTCGGCAGCCCGTGCACTCTTCTTCACCGCCCCATAAATAAACTTCTTGTTCTCCTTAGCCAATTGCGCCGGAATGCTGTCCCACACCATATTAATACGTGGCACCTCACCCACCGGAGCATGTTTCGAAAAATCACGTCGGTAATCTCGAATTATCTGGTTCTGAATCTCTCTTACCACCTTCAGCCCCTTCTGCTCAGCGAAAGCCAACACCGCCGCAGGCATACCGCCCACATAATAATACTGTCTAAGCAATCGCACATACTCATCGGCAAGCATATTAATAACCGTCCAGTTACCGCTCTGCAGCACATCAGCCAAGCGCACCTTATCAATAGCCTGCAAGAATTCAATAAACGTCATCGGATAAAGGCGCAACTCCTCCACCTTGCCTACCGGATAAGACACCCCATCGTGAAGCGAAAGCCCCAACAGCGAGCCCGCCACCACAACATGATATTCCGGAGCATCCTCACAAAAATATTTAAGCGTCTCCAACGCCTTTGGACAATCCTGCACCTCATCAAGCACCACGAGCGTATTCCCAGGAGTTATATCCACATTACTGATTGCCGAAAGCGATAGCAGAATATCCGCTACCGAACCACCCTGTTCAAACACGGTAACCGCCATCGGATTACGGTCTAAACTGAAGAACGCTACCTTTTCGTACTCATTACGCCCGAATTCCTGAAGCAAATATGTCTTACCCACCTGACGTGCACCATTGAGTATCAACGGCTTTCTGTCGTTCTTGCCCTTCCATTGCAATAGCTGATTATATAAAGTTCTCTTCATGACTTACACTTTTTCTAATGAATAACAAGCCTAAAGGTACACTTTTTCTAACGAATAATTGGCAAGTTGGCACACTTTTTCTAACGAATGACGGTAAATTAGCAATTTTTCATCACTTATATCTGCTGAAAAAAGAGTCCCAATGCCCTTTCACTAATTCTACAATCTTTGGATACAACACATAAATTTGAATACACTTCATCTTTATGGATTCAATTTACCGTTCTTAACCAATTTACCCCAATAATATCCAAATTCACCAAGAATAGCCTTCTTATCTTCTTTGCAAAAATCATCAAAAGCATCAAAACCGCTGAAAGAGAAAACACGTTTCAATTCTTTTGGATTCCATTTCATCTTAACGATACGCCCTACTAATGTAATCACATCACCAAGAATCCATTTAGTACGAGTACCGATGCGAACATTTATAGGCTCAGTATACTTACCCTCCGTTGCCAACTTATAAACTATCCATGGGATATCAAATCCGGCTGCTACCGGAGTAGCCAATCCACCTGTAAAACGAGCATTAGTTTCTATATAAGCAATTCTGTTATTCTCTGGGTCATAACGGAAATCCAGTCCGCACACCCCATGGAAATCAACTGCATCCATCAACTTTATAGCCTCCGCTTCCAGTTGCGGCATGTCTACTATCTCACGCTGCGTAGTAGTACCACCGCCATCCGTTTTAGTAACAAGCGCATGATATACCGAAGTTTTGCAAAAACCATCCCAGCGCACACAGTCCACACTATAGTCTGTGCCACCTATCCACTCTTGCAACAACGTCTCTTCATTCTTATGTACCTCCATCAACTTCAGCAACTCCTCCTTACTCTTAGGGAAATACACACCCTTTGCAGAATTACCAATTACCGTCTTGAATACAACAGGATAAAGTTTCACTTCATCAGCCGACGGATATACCTCCGGAACAGAAACACCAGCCTTGCGAGCTATCTCAGTACTCTCTGCCTTGTTAGCCAGCATCAGCAACTTCGCTTCACTTTCATACGGAATAATCAACTCAGCAGGAAACTCAGAACGATGACGCATAATTACAACACTCTCATCGTGAGTAGGCATCAGCACCCTTGGTTTAAGCTCGGCAATCTTCTCTTTTAAAACCTTGATAAAAGCATCTTCCTCTTTAAAAGGATCAGGATAAGTAAAGCTACCAGAACAAAACTTAGACATTGAGCAGATATTTTTCTTGCTCGTATCTGCCGCCCATACCTTCAATCCTTTCTGATGGAGAGATTTCAATATCGTATAGCCTACGCGATTCCAGCAGTAGGTTAGAATTACGTCACACTGTGCCATTATGCAGCCCTCCTTTCTTCTATAACATTAGAAACGAAGAGCGGTTGCAATCTGACTACTCGTTTTTTACCCCCCCCCTATTAGGTTTTTGTTTTCCTGTTTCATATCATTAATTATTTCCAAAAACAATTCATTATGTGGCAATTCCTCTACTACCTTAAAAGAACTTGCGCTAATTGCACTTCTATACGAAGCAACATTATCCTTTGATACCGTTTCAAATAATCGCAAACCAATTTCAAAGCCCACCTTGTTTAATAAGCGGTTCATCATAGTTCCAAGTCCTTTACCTCTATAATTAACGTCTACCATACGTCCACGGAAACCTTTTCCATGAAAGAATGAGCGATTAAAGCAATAACCTGCGATCTTACCATTTACTGCATCTTTCAATACATAGCCAATAAATGCACGATTCTTTTGAAGCTTCTTTATTGATTTACTATCAAATCCGTGAGGCTTGAAAAATCTAAAAGCCTCATCTGGTTGACAAGCAAATAACTCAACTAAATCCTCTGTTTTTATATCTCGAATTGGCACAACTTCATAGCCATCAGAACAAAGGCTTTCCATATTTCCTCTTTGGCAAATCTCGTTTTCTACATGCTTCAATTTATTCCCATATCTTATGCAGAACAACATTGAATTTAGTATATCTACCAAATCCCATAACCATGGCATATGGTCTCTTAGAAAATGTGCTATTTTATATAACATGATTACATTACCTCCTTATAAAAATCTATTTGACACTTCTGAACGAAGTTCTTTTCAAAACGTGAAGCTATCATTTCACGTGCATTATTCTTCATTACTTCACGAAGCATATTGTCTGTGAGCATACGCTCCATAGCACCGTAAAGAGCATTAGCATCTTTAGAAGGAACAATCAATCCGTTCTTTTCATTTTCAATGATTTCACGGCTACCATTTATATCTGTTACAATAGATGGTAATCCCATTGCACCAGCTTCGAGTACAGTGTTAGGAAAACCCTCTCTGTAGCTTGGCATCACGAAGCAATCTGCATTTACGTACATTTGTAGTAAATCATCACCATACTTCGGACCGCAGGCATCAATGGCATCATTATCATCTATCGATTTACGTGTAGTATCACTTACTGGGTCGAGGTTATGTTCGTATCTGCCTACTAATACAAGTCTTGTATTCTTGTACTTACTATGCAACTTATCAAAGGCTTCTACCAATTCATTGATGCCCTTATCCCCTACTATGCGACCTACAAAAACGAAAGTAAATACATTAGAGTCTTTAGATACCTTAAAACGAACAGGAGAAAAACGCTCCATATCAACGCCCATTACATTGCCGTAACCTAACACCTTCATAGGCTTATTGGTAATGCCACCATTCTTCAAGTCATCGAGAACTCCTTGTCCTTCTGGAATTACGTGAGTAGCACAAGCGCAAGTTAGCCAATCGGTCATCATTAATATGCGTCTTTTCAAGCCTGTAGCTGTAGGCCACACCAATCCGGTAAATGTATGAATGCGTACCGGCACACGTGTTAGCCAAGCCGCTACCATACAAATCATTCCCGCCTTGGGAGTCATTGAATGCACTACTTGAGGCTTTTCTTTACGGAATACGCTAATCATCTTTATAAGAGATTTTATATCCCTAACTATCGAGATGTGTCTTTCCATTGGCACTGCTATGCAATGGAATTTATCTTTATCTCTCAGCTCATCAAGTTCAGGTCCTGGAGACGTTACCGCAACCATTTCATAGTCCATTGTACGCATCTTAATCATTATTTCTCGGCAGAAACTTAATGACATAGATACTGTAACAGAGCGAATTATTTTATTATTGTTGCGCTTCATAAAGAATCATTTCCTTATATAGTTAGTGTAGAATTTCAGCACTAATTCTGTTGCCTTTATGCCTAACAGTTTATTCACTAAAGCAGCTTTTCTAACTTTAGGATTAGCAGTATAATTAAGCAACCATTCATATTGCATAAGTTCCTTTCTCATTTCTTTTGGCATACGAGATGATGACGTTAACAGAATACAAAACTCATATGCAAGGAATGAATATAATGCATCCTTTACCTCTTCCGACAATGAACGGCTTTCCATCTTTGCAACTTCATTCTTTACAATAGTAAATAGATCGCTTGTACTTTTAGGATTACCCGATGCAGTAATACTACCTGCAACATTCTGACGATAAGCGTAAATATATTGATTAACAAACATGCACTTCTTTGAGCCATCCAGCAAATCAATAAACCATGGAATATCTTCAGCGATTGTTCCTTTAATAAAACGAAGCCCCATGTTAGAAAGTGATTCTCTCTTGAGTACTTTTAAACAAGCACTCATTGGAAAGGTCCCTGATGCAACTAATAAGCGAACGACAGTATCCTTATCTGTGGGCTCTATTAAACTATCATCATATGCCACCCATTTTTTGTATGTCTTAGTATCTGAATAATAATAAGAACAATTAAAACCGATAAAATCGCAGTCAGGATGTGCATCCACAATATTCATCAATTGCTCTAAACAATCGTTATTAACCCAAAAGTCATCACTATCAACGAAAACCACGTAATCACCTTGAGCATGATCTAGTCCATAATTACGGGCATCAGACAATCCACCATTAGGCTTATGTAAAGCCTTTATGCGGTTGTCCTTTCTTGCCCATTCATCACATAATGCAGGACAATTATCAGGTGAACCATCATCTACCAACAGTATTTCAAAATCACTATATGTCTGTGCCAATATACTTTCAACGCATTCAGAAAGATATTTCTCAACGTTATATATTGGCAGAATAAAAGATACTTTCATGTTCTTAATGCAGATATTTTAAAAATTCTAAATGATGTACCTTCTCCAATCTAATAATCACCTCAGCAAAAGCAATACTTACCATAACAACAATTATATAATAAAGCCAATTTGTTAACAGCGTGTCACCTACAAAAGAACAAAACAGCGACATTTTGCCTGCGATACTAAAATGAAAAAGGAATATAAGAATACTATAATTTCTAATACGTTTATAAATGTGTTTATCAGGTAATTCTATGAAAAATGCAATTAAACATACACTTATAGCCCAAATATATTTCACTAATATGAAGTGTAAAAATAAACTTGCAACATAACATACAATGGTCAATCCTAATACCCACGGATAAATGGCTTTCTTACGAGGGATTATATAATCAAGATTAGTTCCTATAACCATTCCGATTGCCACCCATATCATTTGTGAAGGGAAAGACAAAATAACCTCCTGCCTAACATTAGTTGCATACCACTCATATAATCCTCGCATATACTCCGGAATCATGTCAATACATGACACATACAACGATAAGAACAAAGCAATGCCTAATACTGCATATTTCCCTATTGTTTGACAACCGACATATACTAGCACTACAGAAACAAGTAATGCCGAAAGAAACCATGAGCCAGGGAATGTGGTACCAAAGAATAAGTCCTTCACAAACTCAAGACAACCATATGGAAAACCATCAGCTATATACGGTCTTTTAAATAAGACAAACCATATATCAATCACTAGCCAACATAAATACAATATCGACAATCGTTTACTGTATCTGATAAGTGGAGCGTACCCCCCAGTTTTTGTTAACTTATTAAATATCAATACACTAGAAAGCATAAAAAATATAGGTACAGCAATACTCATTATCGGATCGAGCATTGTAGTTAAAACTTCAGAGTGTACATTGGGTTTTACATGTATCATGACAACAAACAAAGCCATGATGAATTTTAATAGGTCTAAGCCATTGTAAGTTTTGCTTTTCATCTGAAAGAATTAATGTATTGCTTTAAAATTCTAAAATAGTCTCTGATATTAGCCTTAATACCATATTTTGAACTTAACTCATTAATTGGCATTGATAAAGAGTCTTTATAATAAGTATCGCGTCCTTGAGGTCGGTCAGAAACATGTGATAGATTATGGTTTCCTGCAATCGCTTCCTCCAATGGACGTTCTTCGTAAATCAAATCCCCACATTCATTCAGTAAAGCCAACGCTTTTTCATTATTCACCAATAAGCATGATATGCCTTTATACGTAGGATGGTTAAATGGCTTCATAATGCCAAGACCCCAATAATCTGCAAGACTTATATCACTTACACGCTCTGGACGTGCGTATGCGCACGAGTAACACGCCTCACTAAACATCAATCCCTTTGTAAATGCTCTTAGATAATAAGCGTTTTTAGGAGATATTATTTTATTTTGAAATCCCCGACCGGTTGGGGCTATCAATTGTCTAGACAATTGAAATCCCCAACCTTTAGTGAATCGAAAACTAAAATCACGGCACTTCCCTGTTAGACCTATTTTTTCGATATAAGCATCAAAAGCCTTTTGCGATGGCACTCCATGACATATCACATCACAAGTATATAAATTATCATACGACTTATGTAAAAAGGTCAATAAACCTGCCACTTGACAAGGAGTCCCTGTAAAAAGCACCTTACGGCCAGTTCGCAATTCATTTCTTATATTCTTATAAGAGTCACCCAAATAGGATTGTAGATATTTGGAGCCTTGCAATCTTACAATATCTTCTTCACGCTCTATTCCAATATGCTTGACTTGCAAATTATCACACATTGAAGCACCATACACAATACCACCTTGGCTAATAATCTTTTTGGCAATGACAGAGAAAGCACCTCCAGAAGAACTTCTTTCTCTATCTGAAAGATTTTTTGTCCAGCATGCATATGTATGTATAGGCTTTTGAAAAGAGAAAGAAGGACTCAGTCTATGACATGCCTTCATACAAGCACCGCACTCCACGCACTTTTCTCTATCTATTTCAGGAACAACAAATCCATCATTTGCCTCAATCATCGATATACATCCTTTCGGACAAGATGTTTGGCAAGCATAACATTGCGTGCAAACATCATGTTTACATAATTCTATCTTATTCATCTTTCAACGCTTTTTCTAAATATAATTTTGATTCTGAACGCAATTGATTCAATACATTTTGTTCATTATCTACATTATAATAAGCTTCTGAAGCCTGTGGAAACTTATCCTTAACAGACAAAACTTGTTTATCAAGTCCAAGATTATGCATCAAGCTTACTTGTCTGCTATCGCTTGCATTTCTATCTTGCACAACTGTAAAAACAGGTCTACCATAATTTACAGCAAAAGCAGTACCATGGAATGACGTAGTCAATACAATCTCAGCATCACGCACTAAAGCAAGAAATTCCTCAGGCAATGCACCTATCTTATATGTTGTGTTTATAAACGACAATTTATGCGGTGGTCTAGCTACACGTACTATTTCATATCCTGTTTGCCTCTGCATTTCCTTTGCCAATTCATCAACATAAGGGAAAGCATTAAACGTATAGTTGAGATAATAGCATAGAATATATTTCTTTTTTACTAAACGTTTTGAAGTTGCAATATTATTCCACTCATCCTTATTAAGCAAAAGCGTAGGATCAAGAACTACTGATGCGTCTTTGCCAATAAGACCACGTATAACATCAGCACCTGAATTCTCTCTTACAGAAATGTGTTTATATCTATTTAAAAGATTTATGTACGCATTCTTAAGTTCTTCTGGTATTGCATTAGAACCGATACTTGCTGCATATGATATTTTTAGTGCATTATCGGGAGCAAAACACAACATAAAAGAAGGGTCACCATTACAATGACGTGGACTCCATAACTGATCGCTACCAGTAATATAAACATCATATAAAGGAGGATTTGATGTAAAATCTTCCACTTGGTGGTATTTATTACTTGATAGATTCTGATATTTATCTACAAATGAACGAATACCTTTATGCTGTCTTACAAGCGCCTTAGCAAACAAAGCTTTAATCCATTTAGGTTCATTAGGTTGCGTATCCGATTTAGTAGCGTATTTATTGCTACGATGGAAATTGTTAGGAAAATCATAATCTATGATTTCCACATTATAGCCCATTCGTTCACAAACATTTTGCAAAGCATAAGCCTGTAATACAGAACCGTAATTGTTTATTTTATGGATGGTTATTATTCCTATTGATTTCATTTCTCTTTTGATTTAGTAAAACCAACTAATGCAAAAGCTGAAAATCCAACCAAAGGAATTGCATAAGCCACAATGCTTGGTTTTGTCTTAATTTCACAATTCTGCATTTTTACATTACTTGATTTATTCCCTTTTTTAAATTTTTCTATTTTAGATTTACGCACTACCACTCCATCAGTCCATTGTATTAGTAAATTCTTACTTACATTGCAATTTTTCAATACAATGTCTTTAGTGTATTGTATGCGCATAGATCCAATATTACATTTTGAAAATGTTATATTATTTTTCAATACGGCAAATGACGCTAACTTTTTAATATTTGGCTCACACTGCACATCAAGTCCTTCATTATCATGAAATGTACAATTTACAACACTCACATTCCAAACCTTATCTTGATTGTTTGTCCAGGGCTCAATATCAAGACCAGCACCAGGCAACGTATACTTGGGCAATCCTGTATAGGCAAACTCACTATTGATTATTCTAACGTTTGATGCAGCTTCGATACTCATACCCTGTCGGCGATTATTTAAGCACTTCACATTATTGATTGTAATATTGTTACAATTATATATTGGCTTCTTATTTTCATCAAGACCTTCTATCAAATCTATACCGTCACCCCAAAAATGAGAACAGATTACATTCTTAATAATAACATTAGTTGCTCCTCCACACTTTATGCCATGTCCCCATTCTCCAGTTTTCCCTTTGTGATTTTCAACATCGCCTATAAAAGAACCTCCATCTATAGTTACGTTATTCGATTTATTGAGATATACTATGTTATACCATTCTAAATCTGTAGGTAACATTTTTATTGTAGCCTCGTTATGCCAATAAACATTTGATGGTATCAAAATAGGAGCAGAACGATATATGGCAGACACATAATACGTGCCCTTTTGCATATAAAAATGAGTTAATTGGTTTCCTCCGCACAATTGCATCAACTGAGCAAATACATCATTATTATTTTCTTGCCCCCCTTTGAATTTAAACCACTGACTATATACTTTGGTATTTCTCCAACTTCCTCCAATTTTTATATTATTAAAAATCTGACTTGTGCCAGCCTTTATCAAAGAACTATTTCCAATGATTTGACCATTGTTAATACTCCCATTAGTAGTAAACGATAATGTAGACCTAAAGGGTAATACTATTGAAGTTCCATGCAAATCCAAACTCTCATCAACAATAAAAGTGGTATAGGAATTTCTTAAAACTTGATTTAGATTAGTGTTTTGTTTTAAATGAATCGCCTTCGCCTGAACAGACAATGCAATTAATAGAAAACACATAATACTACTAATTCCCTTCATAAATCGCTTCTAGTTTTTTAACCCCTTGACGTATATCGAAATTATATTTATGAAATGCCTCTAAAATAAGATCATTGGGTAATTCTTTCTTTTGTATGCTGACTGCTAATTCTGCCCATTTCTTTGGGTCATCGTTTAAAGAAAGAAAATGCACTAATCCTAATCCCAAATCTATTTCATAAGTAATCACATCCGAAGCTATTACAGGAATAGAAGCGGCTTGTAATTCAATAGGTCCGAAAGGCAAACCTTCGTATTCAGAACAATAAATCCATAAGTCCGTCATATGATACAATTGCTCTACGTCCATTACAGGTCCCGTATATCTACAATAATCAGTTAGTCCATACTCTGCAATTTTAGCTTTTACTACATCTACAGTTGGAGATATTTTAGGAGTAACTCCACCATAAAGGAAAATAGCATTGGGATCAATTTTATGTATTTCACGAAATACTTCAATTGCAAAAAGATGGTTTTTGTTTGTATCCATTCTAGTCACATTCGCATAAACTTTAGCATCATCTGGAATATTAAACTCTCGTCGCAATTCTTCTATTCGTTTTTCATTACGATACATAAAACGATCTAATGATATTCCATTTGCAACTACTTCAAATTTAGCTTTTTTCCCATACATAGACTCTCCCGCCAATTGTCCACATGCTAATTTCTTTGTAGCAAGATGGTCTATCATAAATCGTCTCAAATATGAATATGCATTTTGTTTCCACGAATTTCCAAAATGACTAGCCGAATGAGAATGAGCCAAACGTACAGGAACATTTGCTTTTTTAGCTGCCAACAGAACCCATGCACTAATCAAATTAGTATTGGCATGTACAACATCATAAGGGCCATGTTCCTTCATAAACTTTTCCATTTGATGTACAAATAACCATGGCTTCTTTGCTGCATTATTTTGCGGCTCAAAATAAATGTTTGCCCCCAATTCTTTTACCTTATCTGTAAAAGGAGAGGAATCATAGCCAAACACATATATATCTACTTTAAATTTGGTCTTATCTAAATAATTAAGATAATTCATAATGAAAGCACGTATACCTCCATAGCCAAATCCGTATATTACCTCTAATACTTTAGTCATATATTTATTTGAATAATAAAATTTCTAAATTAGCATTTCTATAAATTTTCTTATAGAAAGAAGTGTAATCTTCGAATGCTTCATGAGATTTTTCATCTATCCACATAAACCTATTGAGATTGAATAAATAAGGAATTAGATTCTTCTTACCGAAAACTCTAAGTAGTAATCTAAACTGTTGATTATTGTCCAATTTAAATAGTCTTCCAAAGTCTCGCACTAATCTTTCTACTACTCTCAACTTCAAAGTTTTTGACCCTGACATAAAGTTTGAGCCTAAATTATTAGCAGGACTCGGCTGATTTTTTTTCCGCTCAGTGTGGCATTGTTCAGCATGACTTATTAGCTCGTCCTTATTACCTTTCTCTTTTTTTAATGTTACAGATAAAATAACTTCTTCTATCTCTTTTCGCTTTAAAATAGAACTTCTTCTTCGAAAACCTAAGTTTACGTTACTCAAAGTTTTTATCGTTCCATCTGACAACAGCAGTTCTACAGACTCTACAATATCCTTTGTCTCACATCCAAAGCAACCTGCATTTCCAACCACTGCAGCTGCCACAGTTCCTGGAAGGTCAACCAAGCCACTATATCCTTTTATACCATTGTAAGTAAGTTCTTTAGCTATTTTCTTAATATGCGCTCCTGGCTGACATACTATCTTATCATCAAACACTTGATATTGCGTAAGTTTTCTTGTACTAATAACAGAATCTGCACAAAATGAAGGTAGAAAATAGCAATTTGATGTGTGACCAAAGATAAATAGTGGTTTCCCTGATTGTTGTATATTAGAAACACATTCTTTCAATTCTTCTACTGTTTCAGGGAGATACAAGTGGTTAATTTTACCCCCCCCATTTAGATATATTCTAGCATTTAGCCAACAAAATTGACCAACATGAACATCGTGTTGTATTTGCATATATTATATAGATCTATTAATAAATTCAATTGATTTGTTTTGCATTCTTTTAAGATTGTTATCGACAACGGTCCAATCAATAGACATTTCGCTTACATCAGCCTTATCAATAAGGCGATCTAACATTCCTAATTCTGTAAGTAGAGTTACCATCCTACCACCACGAGTCTTATGTGGAATAGTAATATAAGGTACATGAAACAGATTTGAGAACACCGTACCATGGAATGAATCTGTAACTACAAAATCAGAGTGGAAAAGGAGTGAAAGAAATTCTTCCGGACCAGCATCATTTATAATTATATGGTTAGGTTTATGAAACGGTTTTCGATTACCATTCACTTGTATAATCTGTAATCCCTTTTTCTTTGCAACTTCTTTAGCAACTTGAAGTGTTTTCGGATTATTAGTAAGGGTATATACAAAAAGATATTTTTTATATCTTACATCTTTAACCAACGGTTTGAATACTTCGGAGCCTGCAAGTATGGTAGGATCTGCTACAACTGTAGCTTCTATATTCAATTCTTTAGACAACAAATCCTGTGCATCTGTTTCTCTAACTGAAATAACATTTACATGCTCAAGAAGAGTTTTCATCTGAAACAATTCCTGCTTAGAGAAAACGCTTTTTCCAAGACTTGCAGCATACGAAATGATTTTCGGACTACTATTTGTTTTTAACGCTCCAAAAAAAACAGGATCAAAACCATGTGTTACACTCGGATTCCAAATCTGATCGCTACCACAAAACAAATAATCGCTTGTTAAACCTTGAAAATCTTCTGCGGTTTTACCTACTACATCAGACAGATTAAAGCGCTTTTCGAATTTAGCAAAAGACCTTTTTTTCGCAATAAAAGGGAATAGAGACCATAATGAAAATGCAATTGAACCTATTGAATAACAGTTTATATTTTTATACTCCTTTAAGAGTGCATCAGGACGATAGTCTAAAACACGCACTTCTTTAAATACTGTCTTTAAATATTGCTGAAGTCCATATGTTTGAAGAACGGCGCCATAATTGGGTACACAATGAAACGTAGCGATGTGTGCAATTTTATCTATCATAATCTATTTCTTATTTTTGAGATTAAACAGTGTTTTAAAAAAGTCTGGATGAACCGAAGCTAATATTAAATATAACTTATGTTTGATATCCACCTTTCTACTAAATAATATCCTACGTAAAGTTCTACGAAAAAAGGCTTGCAATTTAATTGTAGAAGTTTCGTCTGCCCCTTGCGTAGAATAAATAACAAGCATATGATAAGCAAGAAATACAGGAACATATTTAGCATCTTCAGCAAGGTCAAGTTGATTATTCTGAATATACTCATTTACATATCTGGGTATTTCCAAACATGTAAGTTTTCTACTATTAACAGGCGAAACACTAGCACTTCCTTCCACTGTTCGATAATGATAGTATGCTCTATCCAAAATACAAATATTTTGAATCTTGGTGAGACAACGAAAATTGTATTCCCAATCTTCTAAAGTGTGAATATTTTCATTAAATAATACATCTTTGACAAGTTCCCTTCTCCACAATGTAAGACAAGGAGAAGCAATAAAACCATAGTGAAGATGTTTTTTAATAACTTCTTTAGCAGACAACGACTTTCCTAAACAAATATAAGTTGCAATCTGAGGAGTATTGTTCTTAAAGTACTTATTACACGAACAAGCATCACATTTTGTTCTGTTTACCATGTTCAACATATCCTCTAAACATGTAGGTTCCAACCAATCATCACCATCAACAAACATGATAAAATCCCCTTTAGCACGCTGAATACCTAAATTACGTGCAGAACTTACACCTCCATTCTTTTTATGGAAAACAATGACATTTGTGAATTTTTTAGCTAACTCATCACAAATTCTTGGAGTATCATCCTTTGATCCATCGTCTATAAGAAGTATTTCAGTATCACTATGAGTTTGCAACAATAAAGACTGAACACATTGTTCCAAATACTCACAAACATTAAATACGGGTATAATAATTGAAATTTTCATACTAATTGATTCTTATTGCTCTATCACACTCTCCCATCAAAAATCCCCAATACATACAGAAAAACAGGTAATGAGTAGGATAAATAATCAAATGAGCAAATGTACTTAAGACTAATGTTATAAATAAAGTAGATAAAAAAATTGGTGCGTAGCTTGGATTATACCATTTCAATATTTTGTAGTACTTGAATAGACGGAAATAAAATATAATATAAACAATCATTCCAACAATGCCATAGTCAAATGGAGTTTCAAGAAAATCAGTGTGAGCACTAAGCTCTAATAGAGAATAATGTACAACCGTGTTAAAACCATGCCCAAATAGCAAACTTAATAAATCAGAGTTCATTAGAAGCCCCCAAGTATAAGCATATACCTCATCTCTACCTGAGCCTCCATCTTCTTGCATTGTCGCTAATCGGTCAAGCAAATGAATATTATTTGTAGAAATAAAACTATTAAAAAGTTGTAAGCCAACAATTCCAATTAATACAAAAGCCAAAAAATATTTCAAGCGATTTCCGCCCCCTTTATTATCAATCTTTATCGTTAAATAGGCATACACAATTAGTGCTCCTATAAAGGAAATAAAGCCTGCACGTTTAGACGATAATACTACAGTAAGAAATACAATGCATAACAAAAACCACATAAGCCACTTACGCTTTATCATAAAAGCAAACGGCACTAGAAATAACGCATAATATGCTGTAGAAATTAAGGCTGTATCATCAGTATTTAGTACAAAAAAAGCTTTAACAGACTTAAACACCACAAAATATATAGGAATTGTAAGCGCTATAATTCTTGAATTATACAATGTATCACTATTCTTATAACCTACTAAATACGCAAGAACCATAACAGAAATCCATAAAATAGAATCGCCTAAATTTCTAACAGACTCAGCTCTTGCAGGATTAGAAATGAAGTAATAAATAAATGTTGGCAATATGATAAGGATCATCAATAGAATTAAAGACCTAAAAACACGATTCTTTTTTATCAATGTATAATTCTTAATAAGCATAAATACACCTATTATACTAACCAAAAGACGAATCCAATCCTTAAAAGGTAAGCCATTACCAAATACGCCAAGCATCAAGCCTATCGCTATATACATTAAAGGCATATATAGCAAAAAAATACTCTTTATTGTAGAAGTTCTATTTTGCATACTTTAACAATTGTCTAATTTTACTAAAGACATTCTGTCTCTCATTACTATTTAATCCAATAAATAAAATTAATATTATGGCTACAAATTCAGAACATAGTGTACTTACAAAAAAACGCACTATGCCTTCAGTATATATTGTTGATATCATATAAGGAGTAATTATAGAAAGAACAGTAACTAAAGATGCCCTACCAAAAGTATTAAATGTAAAATAACGAATTGAAAGACCTGTCATTCGATTCAGCATAATCACGCGCACCACCAAACTGAAAAACGAAAACAGAATAGTGGTAAATTGTGCTAAAGCAGGAGAATACCCAAGATATAAAATCAGCCAAGCAACTGGGAAATTGAGCAAACAAAGCGAACCAACAATTATTTGATAGTTACGAATTTTTCCAGTTGCAAGCATAAGATATATAAGAGGCTGTGAGAATGCTTCTATAAGAGCAAAACCAACTATAATTTTTACAAATATACTAGTTGACATTGGTATTTCGTGTAGCCACAAATTGAGAAGAAAATTTGTCTCTGATAAAATAGGTAATCCAATCAGAAAAAGAAGATAAAAGGCCAAACGACTACTATCACATGCTAATTTGTTAGCATCTTGATGATGCCCTGCAGCATAAGATTTGGTAATTTGTGGTTGAACTGCTGTATAGAAACTGCCAGAGAACTTGTTTACTGCATTGAATATCTGCATAGATATTCCTCGAGCAGCATTAACTATAGGTCCATTATAAACATTAAATAATAAATTAATACCCTGTGATCTCAAAACCCCAGATGTTACTCCGATAAAATTCCACCCTGCAAAACCAAGCATATTTTTTAAATGTTCTTTATCAAAGACAAGATTTCCTCGTGTTTCATCAAAGTGCCGCTTACTATAAGAGGTATATATTAATCTTACTATAATGGCAACAAAACACATTAAAAAAGAATAAGTAATCAAAGAGTCTACAAGAGAGAACTGGAGAATCAATGCGACTGCCAAAGTTGCAAATCCTTCAAAAATACCAATGTATGCAAAAGCAGACATCTTTTCGTGTGCAATCAACACAGCGTTGTACGGAACGCTTAAAAGATTTATAACAAAAGTCGCAACAGAGAACTGAAAGACAAAGTGAGCAGCAAGTTCCCTACCGACTGGGATTGTCATCTTATTAGATAAGAACCACAGCCCTACAGTTTCAGAGATAATAACAAGTACAATTGACAAAATTATCTGTATAATTACACCTGTAGAAAAAATATGTTTCAATTTCTCCGGCTTATTTTCACCCAATGTGAATGTAATGTATCTACTAATAGCTGTAGATAAAGCAGCGGATATCATTGAAAACATTGATATAAATCCTCCCACTGCGTTATAGACTCCATAATCCTCTATACCTAAAGCCTTTAGTACAACTCTTGAGGTATATAAATTTACTACCATCAAGATTAACATACGGATGTAAAGATAAGCTGTATTCTTTGCTATTCGTTTGTTATTTAATGAAGTTTGATTTGTCATTTAATAATATCTTATTTTGTTATATATAAAGTCTTTCTATTATCATTTAGCCTATCGATTCTGGCCGTATATATTTAGACAGGAATGACTCTAATCTACCGAATTTTGTTTCTTCATAATTTACATAACCATTTTTAGAGCTTTTAATGCAGAGTTCTCCAGCACAATTAACTGAAAATCTATTATTAAAATCTTCAAGAATATTTTTTATTTCAGCTTCCATAAACGATATACCTCTAGATAATTTAAAGCTACGAGCAAGTTTCTCACAATAACCATTCGTAAGCGTTAGTACTCAATTTAGGGCATACCCCTTTAATAGGCACTTTTGCAAGTGCCTATACATTGAGTTGTTAAAATTTCATCTTGATTATTAACTATTGGCATATTGCCAATCCGATTTTGTCTGGCCGCAGACTGAAAAAATCCCTGCAACCGTTAAATATTTTAGTAAAAAACTTACCTAACGTGAGTTCGAAATAAGAATAAATATATTTCAGTGATAATTAGGAACATAGCGATAAAAGTATTAAATTTATAGTGCCGAATTATAAGATTTAAACGATTACCACTATGTTTCCGGAGTCTAAAATTACAGAGATTTATTATATGGCCGATGATTTTTGCAAGGAATTTGCTTTGCAACAGGAAAAATATATTCATCACAGTTTACTATCGAGTCTTTCTCTAAAGCCACTTCCTTCAGTACCTTGACTAGTTCGTCAAGATACTTCTTGCCTTTCTTCAACCAGTTACGTAATGTATTGGCTGATACCTTCATGCCCAAGTCGGTAAGCCAACGATGAAGCAGACCGAAAGTGACATTCTTAACATAGACCTCGTATGCTATAGCCTGAAGGAATTCAGGTGTTGCCTTGGTTCCGTCAAACTTGGTAACAATCTGCGGATTACCTGCAGCAGGGAAATAACCCCACTTGGGTTTCTTGCCTTTCTCAACATAATGAACCATCTCAAACCGTTCCTCCACAAGGTTTACCTCAAGATGGAAAACGGGAATCATCTTTCTTTCAAGTATACGTCCCGGGACTTTTGACAAGTCTGACTTATACTCTTTGGAAGCGCCATGGACTCCCATGGTATTATAGGTGTCGGGGCGATTTGACAAGTCGCGAGGTCTCTTTTCTTGAGTGGCGGTTGCCGGTGATGACTCTGACTCCTTGTTGGCTATAGAGTTTTCCGGCAAAGAGGAAGATGTTCCATCAAAATCATTCTTGTCTTTGGTACGGTCGGACTCATCATCTGATTTCTTTTTCTTTGAGCCATAACTTTTATCACCAAAGCGGTTCTTGTTTGCAAACTTTAATTTTGCCTTCAAGTCATCTACCTTACGCTCTGCAGTCTTGCGTCTCTTTATCTCATCCTTTAATGAAGATTCCAGAGAATCAACACGAGAAAGCACAGCGTCAAATTTTGACAAGCGTTCGTCGTATTCCTTCTGCTTATCAAGAAAATCTTGGAGAACAAGGTCACGGGCACGTAAGCCTAAATCCGCCTCACGGACCCGCTCGGCAAGGTAATTGATATAACGTTTTTGTTCTTCTGCTGTCATACCTTCACTGTAATCAAGAGCAGGGCGCGAGATTGATTCCCGTGCCAGAAGCTCTTGCTTTTGTTCTATGATATGTTGCAGTTCCTTCATCCGTAATGCTCTGATTTTCAACTACAAAGATAGTAAAAACATATGAGAAAAACGAATAAATAAGCAACATAATTATCTGAGTTTCAATGTATTAACTATTGGATTTTCCAATAACAATACAACATCTTTCCAGTCTATTCTGTAAACTCGTTCATCCCCATTATGATATACTTTCATAAACTGATGACCAGCTACAAACTTCTTCTCAAACAGAGTATATGAACGGTTGTCATAAGTGAACAGTCTTACTATACGACGGTCACGAGACATGACGATAAACACATCTCCGTCAGACGGCTCACGGTGGAGTTGTTCACGTATGATGGATAACACCCGGCTATGCTTGCATCGCATATCCGTAAAGTCACGGAGATAATAGAAGCGGTTTATACCGGTAACACTCAGCATAGGCCCTCCAGTTTCTCTATCAGTCACTTCAACTCTTGATAGCTTAGATTCTTCTGGAAGATATGCAGCCCATTGGTCATTCGCAACTCCACGAGGATACGAACACCGGAAGGCTTCGTTACTGTAGAAGATGGTTCTTGAGAAGGGCTTTCCTTCTTTGACTCTTCTTGATCCGAGGTAGGAAGCCCATCCACTTTTACCTCCACAATCTTGTTGCGTGTATCCTTGTACCATTTGTAGAATATGTTATAAGGTACTTTATTACGTGAACAGAACTGTTCAATAGAGATGCCCTTCGGCATTGCCTCCGTCTGGTACTGGAAATAGAATCTTTCCAAATCTTCACTGCTGTACATAATTTTATATTTAAAGTTAAGCAGCGAAGATACTTTTTTCAAAATATAGCCCTAATTTGAGTACTTACTTCGTAAGCACTCAATTGCTTCCAATCCCTTATAAACAGGGACTGGAGAGCCATTGATTATTTTTGTTTTAACTTTTGTTTATTTGAGTTTACCGTACGACAGCACTGGGGAGAAACTTTTCGTAGTCCATCTCACCATCTATAAGTATGCTGAATACATAAGTGAAATACTCATTCACATCGAGACCTACATTCTTGCATGTCTCAATGAGCGTATGGTATTTCAAGGCTGACTCTATGCCATCCTCACTACTGAAAAACAATGAGTTTTTCCTTTTCACCGTAAATGGACGTACAGCACGTTCTGCTGACATATTGTCTATGGTAAAACGGCCGTCGTTTCGATACTTGACAAGGGCATCCCAATTGGATGTCTCAAGAGTTATGGTCTTGGCAGCGTTCATACGGTTGTACTTCATACCATTTCTTCCTGAACGACTCAGATTTTCTGATTTTACCTTAGTTTGGTCTATTTCACCGTCAGCAGATGACGAAGCGGAAGAGGCATTATTGTCATTGTCATCTTTTGAGGAGCACTCGTCACGTTCTTTTTGACGGTCGTTATTGACGACTTTACCCCTGCCACTCTGCTTCAGACTCTTGGAGCCGAATGTCTCCTGATTGCTTCTGTTCATACGACCGTTCAAATCATCGCGCTCCTTGACAGCCTTGTCGTATGCACTCTGAAGCCTATCCATTGACTTCTGCAACGACGCTATCGTAGCGTTATGCGAGTTTATCGTCTGACGAAGCGTGTCTATCGTTGACTTAAGGCTACTTATCATAGCCTTAAGCTCCGTTATCGTATTTATAAAATCTTGCCTTTCCATATCAGCCAGCGGCTTTTCTGCCTTGGATTCCATTGGTTGACTTTAACTGTATTGTAAACAATGTCGGCTTGGACAATCGGGCATCTTGCGGCTCGGAAACTTCAACAGCATTGTCACTAGTGTCTTGCAATTTTGTATCCTGCACTGGGATTGTACCATCTCTATCAACAATATCAACCGCATGAACCTTGACCTTATGTCGGTTCTTGTACCAACGCTCAAACTGGGAATAAACGATGCCGTTCTTCTAGCAGAAGGCGACTATCGAAACACCACTTGTCTTGGACTCCTGGTTATAAAGTTCCAGTATCCTTTTAAAATCTTCACTGCTTGCCATAATCGTATTTTTATGTTTTGCAGTGCAAAAGTAACTTGATTCATGCAAAATGCCTCGGAAGCAATTGAGTGCTTACGATTGACTACTAAAATATTTTAGCACCTCATTTTTAAACTTCTGCTCCAAAAGAACACGTGATTCCGCCTTTTCAATATTATTTGTTCTTTTATAATTACTCAAAAAGCCTTCGAACTTTTCACTTAAAGCCCTATAATCTGTTCTATTTAGATGATGGCTAATATAAAGAACATACATAGCTTTCTGAACAGTTACGGTCTTATTTGCTAATTTATATTCCTTAAATATACACCTATATTTTCGAATAAGCCCAACAGTACCTATAGATAGCAAATCATCATTGTTTGCAAAAAGGTTATCATATTGAACAGTAAATATATCACGTTTCTTATTAGACACCATTTCAGGAAAACCTTTAGCAGCCCAAAGAATTTGTCCAAGTAGTTCCATGCTCACAGAATAATCATATTCCATATCCACATGACCAACATCACCTTTCTTCCTAATATATAATATCTTATTAGAACTTAAATACTCTTCCAGTTTCACTTGTTCTGGACGTAGAGACTTTAAATCACGTTCATTAATACTATTTTGACTGTTCGTATATTCACCAATTCTTCCTTTTAATGCATCATCTGTTATATTAAGCAATCTTACCAAAACTTCCGCATTAGAAAGTTTCTCTACTATATTCTGTTTATTCTTCTTATTAAAAACATGAATAGTGCGTAATGTTTGACCACCATTCAAAACCTGAAAATTTGATATCTCCAATTTAAGTTTCTTTCCTGAATTAATCTCTGTTGATGATATATTATCAGCAACAATAGTAATGCCATTATTAAAGAAAAAAAACTTTGTAGGCTCACTTTCCAATGTGGATTCTATATTTTTATTATACTTTGATTGCAAAATAAATCCTCTCACATTGTCAAACAGAACTCTAATATCGGCATTCGTTTCATAAAGAAGATCATCGTCCTCTAAATTATATTTGCTACGTAATTCTGCATTATCACAAGTTATTCTTATAAGTTCAGTCAAAGGTAAACGCACTATATATGATTTACTAGAAGCTAGACTACTTTCCGTAAATGACATTACAGCATCTTTATTCAATATCACAGTTGCATCTATATTTTTAGGATGCAAAGATGTCATATCAACAAGTTCATTTAAGCCTTTTGTCTCAATCGTAATCCCATATTCATCACCCAATTGTTTGATATTAGGATCTTCAACTGCCAAAGTTTTATTTTCGTTGCTTACATAATACAAAACAGTATTCCATATTTCATCAGAATTATTAAAGTCAATGATTTGATCGGCAAAATCTTTTAATTTGCCTTTCAAGTGTCGAGTATTCTCCTGTTTTAACGCAGACAAAAACTTAGAAGTAGTAATCAGCTCATTTTTACTTTGTTCTTTATCAACATTGTAATTATCTCGATACTTAAAATTAAACAGTGCTACCTGATGCAATTGTTCGTCAATACATACAGCATCAATACCTTCATCGTTATGTTTAGTATTGAAAAAAAATGAATTGAAATCTGTATCAGTAATAGACTCTACAATCTTATCATAATCTACTATGCTAGTAAGATTTTGAATTACAAAAAAATAAAATCCATATCTCGCCTTTTGAAGGTCATTTATTTTTTCCGTTTCAGCATTTAAACTATCTTTCGCTAGTTTGAAATGCCGTAAACATCTTTGCTTTAGCAATTTAAAATCATTTCTATCAGCCATTATATTCTAATTTATTCCCTAATGCTTATTAAAGTAATTCATCTACATTCTGATTAAAGTGAAATTACAGAACTTGCCAATCGTTTTTCACCGTCAATTTCGGTTGTATAATAACGTTGATTGATGCCATTAAGTAAATCAGTAAGTTCCTTCTCTGATGAAATTTTAAACTTATTTACATCTAAATCGTACAACAACTCAGAATTATAATTTTGAAGATAGGTATGCAACATTTGCTTCTGGCCATCTGTAAAAGAATTATATTTATCCATTGCTGCCTTTATCCTCTTACGATTTGCAGTCTTTACTTTATCTACCGTAAAATCAGGATCAACATCAATGATATCCAATCCTAAGAATTCTGTTGTCTCTGCGTCTGTTGCTTCTCGGTACAATTCATCAATACCAATAAATATATTCGTTATATCAGACAATCTACGAAAATACAATCTGTCTTCATTAGAATCATAGATTGCATCTGGCATATTATTAATTACAATTACATACCCATTGTCTAAACATGTAGGTTCTTGATTAATTTTAAACGATAGCAATTTCTTTTGCAGAACTCTACTTGCGGTTACTTTTTGAAAATAATACGAGTTCTCTTGAACTGCATATAAGTAGTTTATATTAGGATATCTATCCCTCGGCAAGTTGCTATATGCCGTAGCATCAAATGGATTTTTAAGCAAATTCCAACAATACCCTTTTTGACTGAAATTATCTAATACAAACCACTCATCTTCCTGCAATTTATACTCATCATTATATATTAAACTATTGCCTATATTAGGATGCTGATAGAAATCAGATTCAGAAGTCATTATAATAAAATCAGCAGAACCTCTTCCTTTGGTTTTTGTCATCAAATATTTCATTATACTATCAGTTTATATCAACGTATGAATAATCATTCAATCTTTTAAGATTAGCAAAATCAATTTCTTGACCTAAATAAATATGTTTTTTGGTCATTATAAGCAACTTCTTATCTGCACTATTTATCACGAAATAGTATCTATATCCTAAAATATAGAATAGAGGATTGAAGTAGTAATTTTGAGCAAAGAAACAAATGATAGCAATAAGCAAATAGCATAAAATTAATGATATTTCATTTTGAATACTCACTCCAACAAACACATAGGCAAGATACATAGGAACAAATGTTGAATCAGCAGACTCTATTCCCTTGATATTTGTACTTTGCAAGCTTATCGTTTCCATTTTTGAAAATGCAAGAGTGCACAGCCATGTAAGAAACAAACTTCCTACTATATAAATAAGGTATGACACTATAGCAGGCATATCAAACCACAAATGTAATCCTGTTAATCTTCCTATTTCTATACTGCTATTAATCAAGTATATTACAGCTAAGAGTAACAATGACACTAAAGTGAAAAACAATTTATATAAAACAAGCATGGCTAATTTGTTAATGAATCAAGAGACATACACTGTTTGCTATATCACAAACTCGCTTATAATCACGCATATCTATTAATTGTTTTTCTTAACACTCTTCCTCCACCACTTCAAAATCCGCATTCCTCATTCCACGTATGGCCACAGCATAGCCACCAAACTCCATGACGAGCTGGCGGTCGCGGTCTATACGCACGATGTATCCCTCCTGTCCTTGGAAAAGGCCAGAGAGTACACGGAGCTTAACATGTTTTTGGGCGAATTTCACGAATGGGTCGCGAAGAAAAGTAATGTGTTCGGGGTTGGTCTGCAGAATCTTCATGAACGGTTCCATCGTAGCGTTGGCTATCGAGGCGGGTCGGTCGGTACTGCAGTCTTTTACGAGATGATATAAAGGGAAGTTTCGATTTAGGAATTGTTGCAGGTCTTTGGTGGTGCCTTGCAGAAAAATAAGTCCGCTTACCGATGGGCGCAGTTCTTTTTTTACGCCTTTGTCGCCTTCTTTTGGGCGATATACGTAAGAGCGGTGAATAAAGTATCGGGGTACGGCTTCGTCTCTTTTTCGGCAGATTTCCATCCGTTTCTCGAATGTCTCGGCCGACATGTGATGTATTAAGATGTAGCTCCATGAAGTGGGAATCTCGGAGACGGCGGTCCTCACTTCGCTAATAGATAGTCTCTCCACTTCCGACGCCAATTGATTCTTAGCATCGGTAACGTGTTTGCCCTCTGGAAAACAGGTATTTCCGTCGGCTGTAGAAAGAGAAATAGAGCAATCCTGCGTCACTTCCTTCGTCTACTTTATGTCGCTGTCGGCTATCATCGCGAAGAATGATATTGCCGATTGTGCAACAATAGTTTTCATATGTCTTATACCATTTAGATTAAGCTCGTCCTGAGCTCTTTCCTCTATCAGTCTTATCTAATCTTTCCTAAGAAGACTGGAATTTGGATGCAAAGTTAGCATTTTTCTTTTATTTACACTCATTAAAATACTACATTATTATGACTTCTGTATATGTTCTTCATACATAGACGAGAATGACGGTTGGGTTATTACTATAATTATATAGGTATAATTGTGGTAAAGCTTGCGAATAGAAGTTCGGTTTTTCTTATTCAATTCTCTATCTTTAGGCTAGATATATATAAACTTAACCTAAGTATATATAAACTTAAGCTAAGTACATATAAACTTAGGTTAAGTATAGAGATTTGCTGTTCATTGGCGTAGTTTTCATTGCGAGCAATGATCTTTTTCATTGGTGCATCATCGCGCCATGATTATATATAAATAAGGTGAGATAATAATGAAGTGTGGGTATTTTCTAAAAAGGAACTGATATTGGTAAAATTAGCACGGTACTTCTTAAAAATGAGAAGATAATATAATTTGCGGAGTAAGAAAATAGTTGTAATTTTGCAAGCGCTAACAACATTTTCAAACTGATTAGAATTATACAATAAAACCATGAGCTTTGGATACACTGTAAATAAAGAAAAAAATGGGGTTTTATTAGCATACCTCGCAGAAAGAATTCCTAACGTAACGCTTAGGAAGCTATTGAAGTTGGTGTATCTTACAGACGAGAAATTCACAATCGAAAGAGGGTTTCCTTTAACCTGGTTCAATTACTTCGCATGGAAAAAAGGTCCTGTGGCTCCTGAAGTGTATGATGTAAAAAACGGATCCTTCGCTGATTTTGTTCAGTGTCACCGCAACAGTAACGACAAGTATGAAGTATCCCCAGTTGGTGGCGCACTTACAGAAGATAGGCTAAACCTCTACAGCCGATATGAAATGAACATGATTGATGAAATCATTTCTAAATATGGATCAATGTCGGCAGATGAACTAACTGACATCACCCATCTTGAGAATACCTTATGGAGCAAAGTAGTGAATGAGAATAAGCTTACTTTTTCTGACTCAGGTCGTTCTGACTGTGAAATCCACTTGAACCGTCTTATTGAAGGCGACGAGGAAAAAGAAGAAGTCTTTGAGGACGCTCTTGAATATATGCAGTTCTGTAACGCTACATCGACATGTTAAAGGCAAAGAATATCATCTACGGTTTTTGTACCTTTACAAATCCTCCTAAAAACAAGTATTTAATTTCTCTTTATAGGAGTGAAACCTTGCATGTTGTTGCCGTATTCCCAACTTCAAAGAAACGTTCTGGCAGTTTATCACCTAAACACGGAAAGAACTACAGAGGAGAGGATATTGTATCGTATGTGTTCGAAGCGAACAGGTGCATCGGAAAGAAATATGGTTCAGACGAAGATTTTTCTTTTCCTCTGCATACTACAATTCCCTTTGATTATTGTTTCAGAGACGGTGAACAGGAAAGTCTTCTAAAGTCTTTTCAGCACCCCGAAGTAGTGGGAGTCCTCTCGGATAAGGAATACATAGAATTGATTTATGCTTTTTACAAAAGCCCGTTGACTCCACAAAAATACATACCTATTTTTGAGAAAATATTGGAAGAGTTTTATTCCAAGCCATCGGTATAAGTGATGTATCTTACTGTTGCCCTTTCAGGGCGTAGCGTATATAAACAGGGATATTCAGTAAATGTCCCCAAAAATAAGATGGCATATGAAGTGATTATGGTCTATCATCTTCGTATGCCATTTTTTATTGCCATTTTCTGTATTTTCTAAAAAAAACTATCCGACAGGACATGGCGCTCTGGAAGAAGTCTGACGACCTCTTCTGATTTTTTCGTTAAAATCATATCATGCTGCTTTCACCGCTCTGTTCCTGACCTTATCTATCATCAGTATGGCATTAGATACACTCATGTCATTCTTAAACAAAATCCCCTATCAGACCTTCTTAATAAGTATATTGTGCGTAGGGTCTTTACCGCCTGTTTGGTTTCCATGCCAATTAATCTCTTTGATATGCTTACCCCTATGATCTAATAATTCATAATGGAAATCTTCTTTCTCAAAATCAATGCTAAGGTAACAATTATCTTCTTTGAAATGAGCTGAACGAAAAATCAGTCGCTGATGATCTTTATTTTGATTAAGCTTCGTTTTATTCTCATCAACAATCCAACCATTCATCACTGCCAAAATTCCACCATGCGTACGTAGATAAGATATCTTTTCGCCTGTTGTCGCAGACTTTCTATTTGCAGTATGCCCGATTTTCTCACAATACGCTTTCATCATGTCCTGATTCCACATAGGATTCTCAATAGCTTTATACTGTCTGCTTATACTACATGGCACTAAATAATCTATGATAACGCTATTCTTGTCATATAGATTATGAACTGTACATCCTTGTTCTTTACCTCCATCAAGCTTTATTGTGCCAAAAATCGTAGCGTTCTCATTTTTCTCATCAAAAGTAAAACTTAGAACACAAGCTTTTTGTTCATAGGCTCTTCTGACGCATGATGATTCTACATTTTCATCATTTACAACCCTTGGGGTGAAATCATTATAATCAGCTTTTTGTATGTGACTATCCAATATAGCCAATAACAGTTGTCGCTTTTCCGCAGGCAATAATGAATTGTCTGGAATATAACTATCGGAAAGGACATAGTCACACAACTTTCTGCTCCTGAAATCATGAGGTACGCCTACCTTAGCTATTCCATAGGTGCTTGAAAGAAAAGTAATTAATTCATACCATCGTTCTACCTTTGACCATTGAGATGTAAGGCTTCCCCCACCATGCATAGACCAGTCATTTAAATACAAAAGCTGCATAATCATTCCTCCATCGTTAATATCCTTAAAGAATCCTCCCATTCATCAAAGAAACCGACGGGCCAATTTTCCATTGAGCCATCATCATGAATTTGCATACGCTCTGTATGGTGAAGCAACGGGTTCTGTTGGTCTGCGTATACAAAATGCACCTCTACATTATTCTCGTCAATTTGCTGTTTCTTTACGGCAATTCTTATTCCATTAAGCAAATGATCACTATGTGTTTCAATAATAATCTGAACGCCATTCTCTGCCGCAATAGATAAAAGTTCCCCCATTTTAGTTTGAGCCTTCGGGTGGATATGCGCCTCTGGATTCTCTATAACAATAAGAGAATCTTTAGGAGCTGTCATCAATGCAACAACAATTGGAAAGACTGAGCTATTACCAAACGGCATATTGTATGGAGACACTTCTGCCTCGACACCGTTAGCATTGACAGAATAAGTCATTTTAATATGTTCTTTATCTTGTTCTGTTACTTTGACTGTTTGCTCAAAGTCCATAATATAGCTCATCCACGCAGAAACATTGGATGTCACCCTCATATCTCCTGCCTTGTTGAATTCTGGTATTTGAACTTTTTCATCTTCACTTAATGCACGATATAGACGAGAGGCAGCCATCTTTCCATATTTATCTCCAATTCTGGAATCTGTCTGGTCTGTAAATAGGTTGCTACCATGCACTTCTGATGGACTAACCCTATCAGGTGCCAAGTAAACTAAATCCTTTGAAAAGAGAGAGCATTTCTTCTCGAATTCAGATAAATTGTCCGAAACTTCGGTTTTACATGTATCTTCATTCTTAACGGCATCTATTATTGTCACGTTAAGTGCATCATTTATAGTATCGTCTTCTATAGAAATTGTTATATCCGCATCTTCGCTCTCGAAATATCTTATTGCATCAGCACTTCTTAAATCAACAAGGCTACCACGTAATTGTACTTTTTCGCTCAACAATGTACGCCTGTCGAGATCACTCTGCCTAAGCAGCATCAACGCTTGGATTAACGTTGACTTACCTGCACCATTGGCACCTGCCACCAGAGTTATGTTCCCCAAGGCAAAGCTTTGCTCCTCAAAGCATTTGAAGTTCTTTAACGTGAGATATGATAACATATTCTAATTTTTTAATTTGTTTGACATGTATTTAATCTGCTCTGATAGCATGTTATATGAAGTGCAGCGTAAATTGGAAGGTCTTTTATCCCAAATCTTCTTTGTCTTTTTTATAAACGTCTCAATGGAATTACTACTATCAAGCTTTATAACACCATTCATAATCAAAAGAATTGTGACAGTCTTGAGCGACTGATTTCTCCATTGAAAAATTTGTTTGCATGCCTCATATTGCAAAAATGATAGTTTTCCAAGCATGGTGTGACAATCAACACCAAAGAAATCATAGTCTTCCAATTGCGGTATTAGAATGGAATCAATTTTAGTACTACCAGAAATAGAAACTTTAGAAGTATAAAAATCCACGTTATTTCTAATATTCCACAGCAAGGGAAGTCGTATAATCTGTCTTCGATTTTGCTTTACGCTTGGATATGACAGAATTATTTCGTCTACTATTTTTTCAAGATTGCTATAGCCTTTTGAAAAAACGAACTTTGCTACCGACCATAAATCGCTGCTCCCCTCTGTAACACTTCCCATCTCATAGATACGATATCTATCGCTCTGCGTAACTCCCGGATTAAGTACTGTAACGAAGAATTCCGTATTGAGAATTTTTCTTTTTAACATCAATGGAAGATCTTTAAACTGCTTATATTTTTTAAAGTCGCCAAGTGCCTCTTCGCTCAAAGTAAGAGAGCCTTTAATATATTCATAAATACATTTCAGCTGACGTTCTCCTGTTATTACATACCAGTTTTTCTCGCTCCCATCAAACATCAGCTCAGGCACTTGAAAACCAGAAAGCAACTGAAATATAAACAAGCTCTTCAATCCTATATTCCATCTAGAATTTGTCCCATAAGTGTGTCCTACGAATCTTAGCGAATCTTCTTCTATCATATTAAGGATTTGCTCGCATGTGAATATTTGCTTTCGGAATGTATATTTCTCGTTTATAATCATAATTACTAAAGACTTTACTAATCGGCATTCAAATTCGATTCATGCAAAGATAAGAAAGTTTATCTATTTGCATCATTTCAACAGGAACTATCTGCAATAGAAATAACGAATAGTATCTTTTCTGAGATGGAAAACCGGAAACGACAATACAAGTTTGATGTATCTTACTGTTGCCCTTTCAGGGCGTAGCGTACATAAACATATGAAACCTAGGGCGTTGCCCTAGGCTATGAACTCATTGGGCTTTCAGCCCGCCAATAGATTATAAAAGCCAACAGCGAAGACCGAAGGTCAAGCAAAAACACCAACCGGAGCCAACAGCGAAGCGCCTTGGCGTATAATAGAACGGCCTAGGCGGAGGGGCGTGAGCGGAGGAATGGCCGGGCGGTGCTGAAAAATGCTGTTTGAGCGTAGTGCAACGAAGCGAGTTCTTTTTTCAGCACCAGAACGACCGTTCCGCAGTAGCACCGGAGACGTAGCCTTGATTTTTTCTTTTTGTTACTTTATTCTTTTGCATCAAGGCAAAAGAAAAAGTAAATCCATCCGAATGGGAATACATCAACCAAAGAATTCACAACCAAAGAAAAAAATTTCTCCAAAAAAGTCTTAATCAAGACCCACCCTCATATCACCAAGCTCTTTCAACAAAAAAACTTTCTCAGCAGAAAGTTTCCCAGCCCTGATCAACTTCTGATTATACTTCCACCAATTCAGCAAACCACGGTTTTCCACCCTCTTCTTACTAGGAAGATGACCATGCTCCTCAATATAAGCCTTCAAAAGAGCATAATTAGGGAGTGTCGTTAAATTTTAAGATTATTTACAACTATCT
>ULXU01034086.1_pt1 | contig 45103 bp, 46 predicted proteins | sample 1961521 | NCBI WGS metagenome assembly ULXU01 (sample SAMEA4835845, study PRJEB28245) | human gut metagenome | biome: gut microbiome; material: fecal sample | place: Denmark | collected 2008
GTTTCGTGGTCTGCGTGTAGTTCCTTGTAAACTGACCTAAAAATTTCTATTTTTTAAATCTTTTTTCAGGTTGTGATTGTCTCACTTCATAGAAAGGGGTGAGAGTAGGATGCAAAAAATCATCAGGTGGTTTGTAATGCTCATTCACAAAGACATGCAGAACTTTGAAATGGACAGCAATACAAGTAAGGCTGTTTACAACAAAATTATGAAAGACATCAAAAAGGAGGAAGATTAAATCTGTTCAAATTGCCATGCCGGATTTGGTAGAAAGGAAAAGGTGCAAAAGGATAAACGGCGTGAAAGCATTGTAATAGTTTCATGGAAAAATCAAAAAGTTTTTACAAATCTTTATACGAATTATGCAATAGGAGCTGAGTTTGGAAGGAAACATCCCAAACTGGTCAATTTTATTTTTAACATATTCAAATTTTTTGCTCTGCTAATATCTGTGGTTTTATGGGTAGGAACCTGCCAGGGCGATTTACTGATTACCATTGGACAGAGTCTGGGAACACGCATTATCAGCATTTTGTATTGTCTGTTTGTGTGGGGCGGCATGGTCGGTCTTATTGTTCTCAAGGAAAAGAAAGGAATGGATTTATTTAGATTGTCAGGGATAAAAATAATAAAATCCGTGAGGCTTTTATCCCCAGGCATACGCTTATGAACAGGCAGCGGAATCCTTTGTGCGCTACATAAATAACATGGAATATGGGACACCTGTAACTATGCAGATTCTGATTGAAAAATATGACAATGATGTACACAGACAGCAGGAAATGCAGCACAGTTGGCACAGCAGAATCAACGTTTAGGTGAGATTAGCAGCAAGCTGAACAACAACGCAACACATGTGACGGTAGATGGCACGTTGCACATTCGATAATGCAGGCAGGAGAGACAAAATGACATATACGCAAGCAGTTGAACTGGCACTTAATGGGGATTCATCAGGCTTTGATTTCCTTTATAATTCCACAAAAAACAATAAATATTATCTGGCATTGAAGTATGTAAAGAATGAGGAAGCGGCAAAGGATGTATTGCAGGATGCATACATCCGGGCATGGAAAAATCTGGACAAACTGAAAGAGCCGGAGAAGTTCGATTCCTGGCTGGCGCAAATTGTAGTAAACACTGCCAAGAATGAATTGGAAAAACGAAACCACACTCCGCTCGATTTGCGGACAGATAGTGGAGAGGATGAAGATGACACAGAAATTTTCGACAGGGCAGTAAGTTCATGGGACAACGTTCCTGAATTGGAATACACCAGGGAAGAGACAAGACAACTGGTGCATGAACTGATAGATTCTCTGTCTGACGAACAGCGTCTCGTCGTGATTGCCTTTGAATTAGAAGGTCTCACCACAAAAGAAATCGCGGAACAGCTTGGCTGTTCTGAGGCTACGGTGAAATCCAGACTGCGCTACGGCAGGAACAACATTAAACAGAAAGCGGAGGAATTGCAAAAGAAAGGATACAAGCTTTACAGTATTGCGCCGGTTACATTGCTTTTGTTATTGCTGCAAAAGGAGCAGACCGTATTTGCAGCAGAGATTTCTGTGGAAACTGCACTAAAACAATGTGAAAAACAGATTTTAAAAAAGGCAAATCACGTCAAAGCAGCCGGGACGGATACGACTGTTCATGCAACTGCAAAAAAAGCATTTTTTGCAACAAAGGTGGGAAAAATTACAGCCGGAATTGTTACGGCAGTAGTAGTGGGTGGTGGAATCGCAACAGCGGCTGTTCTTAGTCAGGGAAAGCAGCCTCCTGAAACTGTGGTGGAGCAGACCGCGGAAACAGTGGTAGAGCAGACCCCGGAAACTCCGGGAAATGATGGGAAAGACCCATATTTTGATTATGAAAAAAGGTTTTCACCTGAAGAACCTGACAGCTATGGAGTCAGCGGTGATTACAATAATGTTGATTTGGAACATGTTGCCAGATTTACAGGAGAGAAAATACAGACAGTAGACGAAGATGTGGAAGTAAATTCCGTCCAAGGGTATATCAAACTTATGACAATTCTTTATAAGGAAAGTAATGCCCGTGCAGCAGAGTTTCCTTCGGATGGCAACGAATATACACTCTCTCCGAAGAATGATTCTGAAATTTTGAATGGAACAGCCGTACATGTCAGTGCTGATATTGAAATACCAGCCGAGCATATTTGGGGAGTTCAGGCAAGAGGTTATACAGTAACCATTTATGAGGTGACGATTGAAGGGGATACCGGATATGTGTTGCAAAACGCATTCAACGGCAGCCCGACAGATGTAAAACCGGCAGATGAATAAATTAAAAAAATTATAAAAATTTAAATCTATTTTGAAAAATGTGCTGTCTAACGAATGTAAGGATAAGAATCCTGTACATAAAACAAAGGAAAGAAGGAAAATGAGTATGAAAAACGAGTGCAGCGTATGACACAGGCTGACACAAAGCGCCAAGACAATTATGCCATGCGCAAATGGTATACGCACCTGGTAACGGGTGCACCGAAAACAAGAATATCCAGGAAAGGATGGTACAACATACCATGAGAAAAAACAGACTTATTACTGTCATGATGACAGCAGCATTAGCAGCAACAGCATTCGCAGGATGCGGAAACAATGAAGTCGCCACTGGGGCAAAACCTGCGGTAACAGAAAGCAAGACATCCGAGACAACAGAGAGCAAAACATCCGAGACGAAAGAGACAGAAGCAGCAGAAACAGAAAAGACATACGACCCGGATGACAACACGCTTTACCATCTGATGTCCGACCCGTACTTCGACATGGACAATGCCATCAGAGACGAAGAATATATGGAATATCGGAAGCTGTACTGCCGTGGTAGTAATGAGGATAAAGAAGTCCTCTATAACATCATGGACGGGGACCGGTACATGGAACTCACAGGCGCAGCGGTCATAGAAGTAAACAAAACCTTTGATATAGAAGAAGTATATAACAGCGAATATGGTATAGGCTGGCTTGACCTGTGCGGCGGAGAAGGTGTCTATTCAAAATTCTATAAACAGCTTACTTACTATGGCATAAACCAGTATTCCGAAATGGAGTTCCATCTCATGGATACAACCATAGCGTCTGTTTCAGGCGATGGTGGTAAAAATGTCGCTGACTGTGAAACAGTAACAGTCTTAAAAGCTTACACGATTCCATTAGACCCGAACCAGGACGGATATCCAGTTTTCATTCTCGAAGCTTTCGACTGCGATAGACCCGTTGGCTTGCTCTGTGAAGTGGAAGCGGACGGCGAACAGGGCTATATGGTCCTGTCAGATTGGTTCCTGTCAGATTACTTAGGTGTCGACCTAAGCAGCGTTGTAGACACAGACAATGAATAAGAAAGCAGCACAAAAAGACTTTAACATCCCCCAGACGAAACGTCTGGGGGATGTTTTTTGTCACTGATTTTGTCATATATTGGAAAAGCAAGAAAGTTATGATAAAATAGAAATTAAATCAGAGAGACCTAAGTATTTTTGTACTTTGGGATAATAGACCAGAAGTTACGAAGGATATAGCAAGGAGGAGATGCCAATGAAATTTATTCATATTTTACAGCTTATATGGTGGATTGCGTTGGTAATTCTGTTATTTTGGAATCCGTTTTTTGGATTTATGCTTATCATCGGAACTTGTGTAGTAGACTTTATTAAGAAAAAGTGGAACGAACCATTTTTGACGATTGTGACAAAAAAAGAAATTCGGGACAGCAGGAATCGGTATGGATTTTAAATATTTTACTATTTATTGTACGGAAAAAATACCAAACGGCGAAGATGCTGCGGGCAGAGCTGATAAATTACCCATTTTTTGAACATAAGAATCGAGAGATTGTAGATATACTCTGAAAGTACATGTAATTTGCAATTTATAAATAATAGAATGTACGCTGGATTAGCAGCTGGTTCTTTTAGAGAGTCCATGATGGAGGGGTATAGCGATGAAGATAAAACAGCAGAAACAAATCAAGGTGTTTTTGAGCGAAGAATTCGGAAAAGACAGAGGAAATGACCTGTTTGACAGGCAGGAGAAAGCGTTAAATACACTTATCGAAAACACACAAAACAAGTCGGAAAATCAGATGAAAACGCTTACGCAGACCATTCTTCCACGCATAGCACTGTATAAGACTCTATTAAAAGATGGTTTACCCGAAGACGAAGTATATAAGTATATGCGAAAATATATGCTGGAGAAAGTCGCAGCAAAAAAACATGCATCTACAGCAAAAATGGAATTAGTACCGGGATTTTACAGGATTTACAGTCATATATTTCTTAAAATTATGCGTACAACCGACCTGCAGGAAAGCATACAAAGCCGCGGCAGGGATTACTATGATATTACAATTAAAAAGTGCCTCTGGCATACGGCTTGCGTAGAAAACGATTGTGCGGATTTGTGCCGTCTGTTCTGCGATGTTGACGACGTGACCTATGGCGGACTGAAAAAAATAGGCTTTTCGCGTACCAAAACCTTGGGGTATGGTGGTGATTGCTGTGATTTTCACTTTTTTAGAAAATCGGGATTGTAAGGAGAAAAGCATGGATATAAAGCAATTTTGGAAAGCTGTTATTGCCCAGGATGAGGAAGAAATCAGAAAATACTTTCACAAGGATGCCTATGTAAATTGGCATTGTACTGATGAACATTTTACTGTGGATGAATATATTATTGCGAACTGTGATGCCGGTGGTAGAAACGGTGGTATTGCTTATCAGTATCCTGTTTTTTATGCAGAACCGGAAATGAGGGAGGATGGTATGGATAATGGGATTGTTTAAGAAAGAAAAAACAACAAAAACATATGATAAGGAGCATCAGAAACCAGTAATCAAAGCAAGTATCTGCAATGGAGAGCAGGTTGCAGGTTTTAAAGACATCCATACAGGTAAGATAGAAGAGGTAATGTTACTTAAAAGTCCGGAAGACCTGAAAGCTTTCAAGAAAATGTATGGAATAGAAGAGGAAATAGCGAAGGAATACTGATATGAATATACAGATATTTGGAACAAAAAAATGCAATGATACGAAGAAAGCAGAACGTTTTTTCAAAGAGCGTGGCATAAAGTATCAGTTTATTGACATGAAAGAAAAAGGCATGAGCAAAGGAGAATTTAATTCTGTAGCTCAGGTAAATGGTGGATTAGAGAATATGGTCAACTGGGATGGAAAGAACAAGGATTTACTTGCCCTCATTAAGTATAGCGCAGATGAAGATAAACTCGAAAAGGTACTTGAGAATCCACAGGTAATGAAAACCCCGATAGTTAGGAATGGAAAACAATCAACAATCGGTTATCAGCCAGATATATGGAAAGGATGGAACTGAGTTTCTATTTGTCGGCATTGGATGGCAATTCCTCTATTAGACTTATATTGTGCAGACGGTCTGCATAAATGGAAGAGATTTTTCTGTTGTCCGTCAACTAATCGGCACCCGAAGTCCGAAAAGATTTCGGATTTTATGTGTCACACCGCAAACGAATTCCACCAAACCCATTGCGTTTTTGTGCCCTGTAAGGTATAATAATAAAATCGTAATCAGACAGAATATGTCCATAGGAAAGAAAAAGGACAAAAGGAGACAAGAGTCATGAGCCAGGCAAAAGTGGATCGTTATAAAGAAGAGAAGGCAAACCGTAAAAAGACAATAGCAAAGGAGAAGATGCTGCGCAGAGTGAAGATGGCTGTCGGAGTTTTAGTGGCAGTAGTCATTGTGGGCTGGGCAGGATTTTCCGGATACCGTGTCTATGAAAATAATAAGCCGATGAAGACAATCTACACGAATCTTTCTGCAATCGAAGATTATATGACAACTTTGGATACAGAGGAATAAGAAGCGAGGGCTGTTCCGCAAAGCGGGGCAGCCCTTTCTTACTCTATAGGAAATATCGTGTTACGTTAAAGCGTGAAAATCATGTTTCCTATAGAGCAAAAAGCCCTATCGGGCAGAATGCGCAGCTCGCAGAGGTGAATTTATAGCTTCGCTATCCGCGAGCGCGCGGAACAAAAGCTGTGCTATTGATAGAAGTTGAGCGCGGAAGTGTGCGAAGCACACTTTTGTTTATAGAAAAATCTTATTCGTTTGCTGCGCTTTCTGCCTTTGAGAGCGCATTGTCAATTGCCTGTAATAATACCATTGAGGTATACTGGTTGTCGGTCTGATATGTAATCCCTTCGGTAGACTGTTTTTCCAATACCTGTGTCCGGATGCTCTCCATTGCCGGCTCCATCAGAGGATACATGGTTGTGACGGTATCGTCGAGATTTACCAGTGCAATCGAAGTGATACGGTTGCTGTCCACGATAACCTGCACATCTACGGCATGCTCCTGAAAGGTGATGGAGGAGGTGTAGACACCTGCGGTATATCGCATGGTTTCTGTGGATGTATCGTCTTTGTTCCTTGGAAGAAACATGAAGAGCAGCAGGACGATAAGCAGGATGCCAAGCCCTGCAAAAATGAGGGTGTAAATGAGTTCTTTCATATGAAGGACGACTATTTTTGTTTTTGCACTCACCGGAAGCCTCCAATTACTGATTATTAGATTGTATGAGGGGAACAGGGGAGATATGACAGCATTTGAAGGATAGATTTTTTACTGGCGTAGCGGTATAAAAATTTTTGAAAAAAAGTGTTGACAAAACGGATGAAAGTGAGTATTATATTAGATGTGTCTGACAGACAGATACGTAAGCGCGAGTGGCTCAGTTGGTGGAGCACGACCTTGCCAAGGTCGGGGCCGCGGGTTCGAGCCCCGTCTCGCGCTCTCGTAAAACTTCATATTCGATTCCTGTATTGCTTCTATAGAATGCAGTACATATGCGCGAGTGGCTCAGTTGGTGGAGCACGACCTTGCCAAGGTCGGGGCCGCGGGTTCGAGTCCCGTCTCGCGCTCTAAAAAAAGAGATATATCGAAAGATATATCTCTTTTTTTTACGAGTCCTGCCGGACTCGAAGGGTTCTCATTTTCATTCCACTTCGGTGTTGCCTTTTTGAGGCAAATTAGGTACAATAATAGGAAAAAATGTGTAAAGAAGGGATAAACGTGAATCTTATTGCAGCAGTGGACAGTAATTGGGGCATTGGCTCAAAGGGACAGCTTTTGGTGAGCATTCCGGCGGACAAGAAGTTTTTCAGGGAACTGACGGTGGGGAAAGTGGTCGTCATGGGCAGAAAGACGCTGGCGGAATTTCCAAACGGGCTGCCGCTTCAGGAGCGTACGAATATTATACTGACCCGCGATAAAAACTTTAAGGTGCGCGGTGGAATCGTGGTACATTCAATAGAAGAATTGCACGAGGAACTGAAAAAATATAACAGTGAGGACATCTATGTTATCGGCGGAGGCTCTGTGTATGAGCAGCTTGTGGAGGAATGTGATGTCGCACATATCACAAAAATCGACTATGCGTTTGAAGCAGATACCTATTTTCCAAATCTTGATGAGAAGGAAGAATGGAAAATCGTAGCAGACAGCGAGGAGCAGACTTATTTTGACCTCGAATATTATTTTTACCGCTATGAAAAGAAAGCTGTGCAGAACTAAATGGAAAATTTTATCTATAGTGTCAATGTGACATTTCCGATTTTTCTCGTGATGGTCATCGGATACATCCTGCGGCAGATTGGAATGTTAAATGAAAACTTTGTGACGGTTGCAAACCGGTTTAACTTTAAGGTGACGCTGCCGTTTATGCTGTTTCGCGATATTTCGTCTGTGGATATCCGGGCAGTGTTTGATGTAAAATATGTGCTGTTTTGTGCGGTTGTCAGTACCGTCAGTTTCTGGCTTATCTGGGGCGGAACAAAGCTGTTTTTAAAAGAACAGTCGATGCGGGGCGCATTTGTGCAGGCATCTTTTCGCAGCAGTGCGGCAGTAATGGGACTGGCATTTATTCAGAATATATACGGCACCTCGGCGATGGGACCGCTGATGATTGTAGGAGCAGTGCCGCTATACAATATTTTTTCCGTTATCGTGCTGACCTTTGAAGGCGAGCAGTCGGAGGAAATCGACAAAAAACAGAAAATCAAAGAAGCGTGCATTAATATCGCGAAAAATCCCATTATTCTTGGTATTTTAACCGGACTTGTGGCAGCACTTCTTCGGGTTGATTTTCCAGTGGTGATAGATAAGACTATCAACAATGTGGCGCAGATGGCAACACCGCTTGCACTGATTACCATCGGTGCTGGTTTTGAGGGGCGTAAGGCGCTTGCAAAGATAAAACCGACGATTGCGGCATCCATGATTAAACTTGTGATTCAGCCGCTTATTTTCCTGCCGGTGGCAGCGTGGATGGGATTTACCGGGGAGAAAATGATAGCAATTTTGATTATGTTAGCATCTCCAACGACACCGAGCTGTTATATCATGGCAAAGAACATGAAAAATGATGGCACGCTCACGGCGAGCGTGATTGTAATGACAACCCTGTTGGCGGCGTTTACGCTGACGGGATGGATTTTCTTATTGAAAACAATGGGCTATATCGGGTGATTTGGAGGAAGGGAACAGATGGATATTACAGGCAGAAAGTTATTTGTGAAAGCGTTGCAGGAAGAGGGAGTAGATACAATTTTTGGCTATCCGGGTGGAACAGTCACGGATTTGTTTGACGAATTGTATAAACAGGAGGATATCCGTATCGTTCTTCCAAGACATGAACAGGGGTTAATTCATGAGGCAGAAGGATATGCAAAGTCTACCGGAAAAGTGGGGGTCTGTCTGGTGACAAGCGGACCTGGCGCGACAAATGTCATAACCGGTCTGGCAGATGCACATTATGATAATATTCCACTGGTTTGTTTTACCGGACAGGTGGCGCTTCCTCTGATTGGAAATGACGCGTTTCAGGAAGTGGACATTGTGGGGATGACACGCAGCATCACGAAGTACAGTGTGACCGTGCGCAACCGGGAAGAACTTGGACGAATCATTAAAATGGCATTTTACATTGCTTCTACCGGAAAGCCGGGACCGGTGCTCATCGATATTCCAAAGGATATCCAGACACAGAGCGGTTCCCCGGAATATCCAAAGGAAGTGGATATCCGCGGATACAAGCCCAATGAAAGTGTTCATATCGGACAGCTCAAACGCGCTTACAAGCTTTTGCGCGGGGCGAAAAAACCGCTTTTGTTGGCAGGCGGCGGAATCAATATCGCAAAGGCAAACGATTTGTTTTTACAGTTTGCAGAGAAGATGAATGTTCCGGTTGTTACCACGATTATGGGAAAAGGTGCGATTCCGACCAGACATCCGCTGTATGTGGGAAACAGCGGAATGCACGGCAGATATGCGGCAAATATGGCAGTCAGCGAGTGTGATGTACTCTTTTCCATCGGAACCCGCTTTAATGACCGGATTACCGGAGACTTAAACGAATTTGCACCAAAGGCAAAGATTGTACATATTGATGTGGATACAGCTTCTATTTCGAGAAATGTAGTAGTAGATGTTCCGGTCGTTTCGGATGCAAAACTGGCGCTCAGTAAGCTCTTAGAATGGGCAGAGCCGCTTGAGACCGAAAAATGGCAGAAGGAGATTGCTGCATGGCAGGAAGAGAATCCGCTTGAAATGCGAAGAGACCGCGGTATGACACCACAGATGATTTTAGAGCAGGTAAATGAGAGCTTTTCGGATGCCATTTACGTGACGGATGTTGGACAGCATCAGATGTGGGCAACCCAGTATCTTGAACTTGACGAGCATCACCAGATGATTACATCGGGCGGACTTGGAACAATGGGCTTTGGACTTCCGGCTGCAATCGGAGCAAAAATTGCAAATCCGTCTCGTGAAGTTGTCTGTATTTCCGGGGACGGTGGCTTGCAGATGAACATTCAGGAGATGGCAACTGCCGTTGTAAATGAGGCACCGGTGATTATCTGCCTGTTTAACAACTATTTTCTTGGCATGGTACGGCAGATGCAGCAGCTTTTCTATGGAAAACGGTATGCGGCAACCTGCCTTCGCCGCAGAAAGAGCTGCCCGGCTGTATGTAAGGGACCGAATCCTTCCTGTCCGCCGTATACGCCGAATTTTGTGGCATTGGCAGAAAGCTATGGCGCACACGGCATAAGAGTGGAGCGTGCAGAGGATATCAAAAAAGCACTTGAAGAAGCGCGGAGTTATCAAGATGCACCTACAATCATAGAATTTGTGATAGCAACAGACGAGATTGTACTTCCGATGGTCAAAAGCGGAAATCCAATGAGCGAGATGATTTTAAAATAGGGTGGAAAGGAGACCAGCAATGAAAAACAGATGGATTGCATTATATGTAGAAAACCAGGTGGGTGTTTTGGCAAAGGTATCAGGACTTTTTTCCGGTAAATCCTATAATCTACAGAGTCTTACGGTTGGAACGACGGAGGATGAGACCGTTTCCCGCATGACAATCTGTGTCACCAGCGATGATATTACATTTGAGCAGATAAAAAAACAGTTAAACCGTATGGTAGAAGTCATCAAGGTCATTGATTTGACCGATGTTCCGATTCACATGAAAGAGATTTTATTTGCAAAGGTGCTCGACATTAACGCGGCAGAAAAACTTGAGGTATTCCAGATTGCACAAGTATTTAACGTGCAGGTGGCAGACGTCGGAAACGACAGTGCGTTACTGGAATGTAAGCTGACAGAGCGGAGAAATAATGAGCTGATTGCCCTGCTTCGCTCCAAATTCAAACGGATTGAAGTGGTACGCGGCGGTGCGGTCGCAATCGAATCCATCAGCACGTCCTGTCGATAGAAAAAACAGATAAAAGAGCTGCTGCACGGGGAGAATATAGTTCCCTTTGCAGCAGCTTTTGTGTGTTCCTGAATTGATTTTAAATTCTTGTCTTTAACAGTTCGATAAACTTCTCAAAGTGCATCGGCGTTCCCTGAATCTCCTGAACCTTCAAGCGGTTCTTCTCATTAAAGCCGACCAGAATATTGTGATTGGCCTCTGCCAGGTAATCGATAATACCGTCAATATCGGACTTGATATTTTTCGGACACTGGATATAAAGGTGTCTGTTTGCACTGATGTGCAGCGTGTAGGAGATGCTGAAATGATACCAGAAGAACTTATGGAGCGTAGAGTACTTGTAAATCCATATAATTTCATCAATTGGTACAATCGCATTTCCGTAGACAGAAGTTTCGATAAAAAAATGTTCCGTGATAAACATATCTTCCGTTGCAAGCTGTGGCAGTGTTGCAAGTTCCTCTTCCGCCTGTGCCAACAGCTTTTTCGGATTCCCAAAAAGTGCAAGGTCCTGACAGCAGGGAGAGAGCACCGGGAAGAATACAAATACGCAGAAGGCGATGACACAGAGGAGCGCATATCCGCCGGTGATAGCCATTACTGCAAACAAAAGCGTATTTCCGAGGCGGTTGTATCCCGGTTCACTCACATAATAGAATGAGACATGGCTGCGAATACCATTGCTTGTCCAGTTAAGGTCTTCTGAAAGATTTTCTAACAGCTCATCAAAATGACTGTCACCGTGAAGGATACGTCCGTATATCGTAACACTGTCAATGCTTGGAAGCCCCTGGTCACAGGTGGAAGGGGATAAAAGCACAAAAGTGCACACATTGTTTATCATGGTATAATAATAGTAGCCGGTGGTATGTCCCAAAAGGGACTGGTCATAACCGGTAAATTTTAAATCTGACAGTGTAACGGTAACGTAGCTTATGCCGTCCCGGTAAGCTGACTCGGGTGAGATGGAAATTTCCTCCTCCTGTGCATTTAAGGGATAAGGAAACAGCAGGTCGGAAAGAGAGTACCCATACCAGAGAATTGCCAGAAATAGCAGGTAAAAAATCGGAGCAATCAGTCTGCGCCGATAAAAAGCTTTGATATTTTTGGAAATATAATGGTCAAAGTTTTCAGGCATTGAGTAAAAAAATCCCTTCTGTAAAAATAAGCAATCTTATGGATAGTATACGAGTTTGGGTAAAAATAATCAAGCGTTCCTTGATTTCCAATCAAAAACTTGATACTATAAGTAGAAGAAATTTTGGAAGGCGGAGAGAACGTGGAAGCATACAGTAGTTTTGCCCAGGTGTACGATTTATTTATGGACAATGTGCCCTATGAGGAATGGAGCGCATATCTGATAAGTCTGTTAAAGGAACAGGGAATAGCGGACGGACTCGTACTTGATTTGGGGTGCGGAACCGGGAAGATGACAAGATTGCTTAGGATGGCAGGATATGACATGATTGGCGTGGACAATGCAGAAGAAATGCTTGAGATTGCAAAAGAAGCAGAGTATGACAGAGCCGAGGAAACGTCCGGTCAGATTCTATACCTGTTGCAGGATATGCGGGAATTTGAACTTTTTGGCACGGTCCGGGCAGTGGTGAGCATCTGCGATTCCATGAACTACCTCATGAGCGAAGAGGATATGAAAACGGTCTTTTCGCTTGTCAATAATTATCTCGACCCGGGCGGGATTTTTATTTTTGATTTGAATACTGTATACAAATACCGGGAACTGTTAGGAGAGACAACTATCAGCGAGAACCGCCCGGAGGGCAGCTTTATCTGGGATAACTACTACGATGAGGAAGAACAGATAAATGAGTATGACCTGACGTTATTTATTAGGGAAGAGGGCGATTTGTACCGCAAATACGAGGAAACACATTTTCAGAGAGCTTACGAACTTGAAACGGTTAAACGGCTGTTAAAAGCAGCAGGGATGGAATTTGTGGCAGCGTATGATGCCTTTACAAGAGAGCCGGTACGAAACGACAGCGAACGCATTTACGTGATTGCAAGGGAACATGGAAAATAAAAGATGATTTGGAAAGGAAATAAAAAGATGGAAGATTATATTGTAAGAGCAACCGCAGCAGAGGGACAGATTCGGGCATTTGCCATTACCTCTAAGAATCTGGTCGAGGTTGCAAGAGAGGACCATGGGACAAGCCCGGTGATTACTGCAGCGCTTGGACGTCTTTTATCCGCAGCAGCGATGATGGGAACGATGATGAAGGGAGAAAAAGACCTTTTAACCATTCAGATTCAGTGTGGCGGACCGGCGCAGGGACTGACCGTGACGGCTGATGCAGCAGGAAATGTAAAGGGATTTCCGAAAGTTCCGGTGGTGGAGCTGCCGCTAAATGCAAAGGGAAAGCTTGATGTGGGCGGTGCGCTTGGACTGGGTGTATTGAGTGTTATCAAGGATATGGGTTTAAAAGAGCCGTATGTAGGACAGATTGCATTGCAGACCGGAGAGATTGCAGAAGATCTGACCTACTATTTTGCAACATCCGAGCAGGTGCCATCGGCAGTGGGACTTGGTGTTCTTGTGGAAAAAGACAGCTCCGTACGGCAGGCAGGTGGATTTATCATCCAGCTTATGCCGTTTACATCGGAGGAAACCATCTCAGCGTTAGAGAAAAAGATTACCGAGATTCCGTCTGTAACAGAAATGTTCGAGGAAGGCGATACGCCAGAGAAGATGTTAGAGCGGATTTTGGGAGAATTTGGACTTGAAATAACGGACCGGATTCCGGCATCATTCCACTGCGACTGCTCAAAAGAGCGTGTGTCAAGGGCGCTTGCGACACTGAGCAAAAAGGATTTGGATGACATTATCAATGATGGGGAGACTATTGAAGTAAAATGCCAGTTTTGCAATCAGGCATATCATTTCGATGTGGATGAGTTAAAGAAGATGCGCGAGGCATAGAAGAAAGCAGGGGCGTAAATACCCCGGTAGGAGGAAGACGTGGAACAGGGTTTTGTGAAAGTTGCGGCGCTGACACCAAAGATTCGGGTGGCAGATGTTTACTACAACACGGAGATTATTTGTGAGCAGATAAAAGAAGCGGCAGAAAAAGGAGCAAAGGTGATTGTGCTCCCGGAGCTTTGTATCACGGGTTATACCTGTGGAGATTTATTCTGGCAGGAAAAACTTCTTGCAGAGGCAAAAAAAGCGCTTCTTACGATTGCGGCACGCACAGTGGAAATGGATTGCATTGCATTTGTAGGACTTCCGTTTGCATATCACGGAGCACTTTATAATGTTGCGGCAGCAGTGAATCGTGGAAAGGTATTGGGACTTGTGCCAAAGACGTTTTTGCCGAATTACAATGAATTTTATGAGGCACGTCATTTTACAAGAGGAATGGAAGCGGCAGTGGAAGTTTCGCTTGCAGATGGGACAACGGTTCCGATGGGAACGAATCTGATTTTTGGATGTGAGGAGATGCCAAATCTTCGAATTGCGGCAGAAATCTGTGAGGACCTCTGGACACCGGCACCGCCAAGCGTCCGTCATGCGTTAAACGGTGCAAATCTGATTGTGAATCTGTCGGCATCGGATGAAACAACCGGAAAAGACATTTACCGGAGAGAGCTAGTCGGCGGACAGTCGGCACGGTTAATCTGCGGCTATATCTATTGCAGTGCCGGAGACGGCGAATCTACGCAGGATGTCGTCTATGCGGGACACAACCTGATTGCGGAAAACGGACGGATTCTTGCAGAGGCGGGACGCTTTTTAAATGAGAGCATTTTTTCTGAGATTGATGTCAACCGTATGGAGGCAGAGCGTGCCCGTATGACAACTTACGAGATGCGCTGGGACGGTTATTGCGAGATTTCATTTTCCTTAAAGTTAGAGAAGACAAACCTTACGAGAACCATTGACCCGATGCCGTTTGTGCCGGGCAATCTCACAGAGCGCAGTAAGCGCTGTGATGAAATCCTGTCGATTCAGGCGATGGGCTTAAAAAAACGTATGGAGCACACAAACTGCAGGACCGCAGTCGTTGGAATTTCGGGCGGACTGGATTCTACCCTGGCGCTGCTTGTGACCGTGCGCGCCTTTGACATGCTTGGGCTTGACCGCCATGGAATCAAGGCGGTCACAATGCCGGGCTTCGGTACGACCGACCGCACCTATGACAATGCGGTGAACCTGATTTCCTGCCTGAATGCAGAGTTTTTGGAGGTCGATATCAAAGAGGCGGTCAATATTCATTTCCGTGATATCGGACAGGACCCGTCGGTGCATGATGTGACTTATGAGAATGGACAGGCGAGAGAGCGGACACAGATTTTGATGGATATTGCCAATAAAGCAAGCGGTATGGTAATTGGAACCGGAGATCTCTCCGAGCTTGCGCTTGGCTGGGCAACCTATAACGGAGACCATATGTCTATGTATGCGGTGAATGCGTCTGTGCCAAAGACATTGGTGCGCCATCTGGTACGCTATTATGCGGACACCTGTGGGGACGAGAAGTTAAAAGCTGTCCTGCTTGACGTGCTCGATACCCCGGTATCTCCGGAGCTATTGCCGCCGGAGGACGGAAAGATTTCCCAGAAAACCGAGGATTTGGTGGGACCTTATGAGCTGCACGATTTCTTCCTATATTATATGATGCGTCAGAGCTTTGCTCCGGCGAAAGTGTATCGTCTGGCAAAGCTTGCATTTGGGGAAAGCTATGATGATGCAACTATCTTAAAATGGTTAAAAACCTTTTACAGACGGTTCTTTGCACAGCAGTTTAAACGTTCCTGCCTGCCGGACGGACCGAAGGTGGGAAGTGTTGCCGTTTCACCGAGAGGGGATTTGCGGATGCCTTCGGATGCCTGCGTGCATATCTGGATGGAAGAGATAGAGAGACTCTAAATTAGGAGGAAGAAATGCAGTATCGGAAGGACCGGAAGGGAAATGAAATTTCTGCATTGGGATACGGATGTATGCGTTTTACCAAAAAGGGCGGAAATGTTGACCTTGAGAAAGCAGAGCGTGAGGTATTAGCGGCGATTGAAGCGGGGGTCAATTATCTTGACACAGCCTATGTCTATGCGGGAAATGAAGTTGCAGTGGGAGAGATTTTAGCGCGCACGAACACCAGAGACAAGGTGTATCTTGCCACCAAGCTGCCACATTATCTCATCAAATCCATTGACGGTGTGGAAAAAATGTTCCGGGAGGAGCTGCGGCGTTTACAGACCGACCATATTGACTACTATCTGATGCATATGCTCACCGACATTCCGACCTGGGAGCGGTTAAAAAAGCTTGGAATGGAACAGTGGATAAAAGGGAAACTTGTAAGCGGTGAAATTCGTAACATCGGATTTTCCTATCACGGAAATACAGAGATGTTTCAGAAACTGGTAGACGCATACGACTGGGATTTCTGCCAGATTCAGTATAACTATATGGATGAGCACTCGCAGGCGGGCGTGGAAGGACTGCGCTATGCAAACAAAAAGGGGCTTCCGGTCATTATTATGGAGCCACTTCGGGGCGGACGACTGGTGAACCTTTTGCCGGAGAGCGCAAAGGAGCTGTTTGAGAGGGATGAGGAAAAACGGACGCCGGCGGAACTGGCACTCAAGTGGTTATACGACCAGCCGGAAGTGACCTGTGTGCTTTCCGGAATGAATTCCTTAGAGATGGTAGAACAGAATGTAAAGACAGCCTGTGAATCTCCGGTGGGCTGTCTGACGGAGTCCGACAGGCGGCTGATTGAGCAGGTGAAAGAAGAGATTGCAAAGAAAGTGAAAGTCGGCTGTACCGGATGCGGATACTGTATGCCCTGTCCGCGCGGTGTGGACATTCCGGGAACCTTCCGCTGCTACAACGCAATGTACTCGGAGGGAAAACAGGGCGGCAGAAAAGAATATCTACAGTGTACGGCGTTCCGCAAGGATACCAGCAGTGCCTCCCAGTGTATTTCCTGTGGCAAGTGTGAGACGCACTGCCCACAGCAGATACCTATCCGTAAGGAGTTAAAACAGGCAGCAAAGGAATTAGAGACGGTGCGCTATAAGGCGATGAAGACAGCAATTCAGATATTTCACTTGTGGTAACAGGAGAATTTTAAAATATAAAAAATACAGCCTGTAAAAAACAATTTTGTTTTTCACAGGCTGTATTTTTTATAATGGTTTAAATTCGGTTCAGCTTACGTTCGTATTTGCGCTGGCGTACCGGAACATCAACAGGGGTTGGACGGTATACAATCGAAATCAGAAAGATTGCCATCAAAAATCCGGTTGCCACGTCGAAAACAGAGTGCTGTTTTAAAAACATTGTGGATAAAATAATGCTTGTCGCAAGAACCGCACTTCCGATGCGTACCACATAGTTCTTGCGGAAGTTCTCACTGTGCCATACTGCCTGTGTGACAGCAATGGAATTAAATACGTGAATACTTGGAAACAGATTCGTTGACGTATCGGTAGCATATAACCTCTGCACCAGATGAACAAAAATGTTGTCGCGTTCAAAACTCGTCGGGCGCAGGTAATGTCCATTCGGATAAAGTGTGGAAATTACTAAAAATACGGTCATGCCGGTAAAGAGCACGGCGCAGAGTCTGAAGTATTCATCTTTATTTTTGAAATAGAAATAGCCAAGTCCCCATGCGATATAAGCAAACCAGAGAAAATAGGGAATGATAAAATATTCACAAAATGGAATTTTATCATCTAATCCCACATGGATTACATGAAAATGTGTCGTTACGGTCTTCTCAAGGTAGCCAAACCACGGAAGATAAATCAGAAAATATAAAAGCAGCAGTCCATGTTTGTTTCGCTCAATGAAAGCGCGGATGCGCTGTCTGGTCGATTCTTTTTTCATAATAATCTCCACCTTTTGAACCTTTTGAAATCTTTCGACTGCGATTATAGCACAGTGAAATCTGTGAAACAATTACCTTCCTTCTTTTTTAAGAAAGATTATCTAAAATTTAAGAAATACTTAAAGGAAGGAAGTCTCTTTTGTGCAATTTTCTGATGTAAATTTTTCGTGGTTGACAGAGATGGGAAAACTGGATAATAATAGGAAGAACTGAGGAAAAAGAAAGGAAACAAAAACGTGGAACATACAACAGAAAAAGAAACTAAAAAACGCCGAAAATGGGGATGGATTGTAATCGGTGTGATTTTAATTCTCCTGATTGCAGCCTACATTGGAACGGGAATTTATTTTCAGAGCCATTTTGGCTTTCACACCTCGATTGATGGAATTGATATCAGTAAAAAGACGGTCGGGGAAGTGGAGGAACTGATTTCACAGGAAATTTCTGCCTATGAGTTAAATATCACTGGAAGAGAGGAAACGGACGAGAAGATTTCCGGTACGACAATTGACATTCATCCAGTGTTTTCCGGCGAGATAGAGGCTCTGAAAAGTGAGCAGAACGGATTTACATGGGCAGCAACGCTGTTTCGCAAGACGGAGTGGACACTGGACAAAGTGGTAGCGTATGATGAGACGGCACTTGAAAAGGTTCTGTCATCCTTATCCTGTGTGCAAAACGGTCGTACACCGGTAAATGCAGAATGCTCAGATTACATAACAGGAACCGGATATACCTTAATTCCGGCGGACTACGGAACCAAAATTGATGAGAACAAGCTCTCACAGAAGGTAGATGAGGCGGTCATGACGCTTCAGGGAAGCCTTGATTTGGAAGAGCAAGACTGCTACATTGCACCAGAAATCGGCGATGATGATGAAAAGCTGTTAACTTCCATTGAAAGCTTAAACCGTTACGCTGGAGTCACGATTACTTATGATTTTGATGAAAAGCAGGAAGTATTAGATGGAGAGCGGATTCATGAGTGGCTGTCACTTGATTCGGATGGAGCAGTACAGGTGGATGAGGAAGGAATACTTGCGTTTGTAAAAGAACTGGCTTCCGCCTATAATACTGCTTATCAGCCGAAAACATTCAAAACCTCCTATGGCTCGACGGTGACGATTACCGGAGGCGCCTATGGCTGGAAGATTGACAATGCAGGGGAAGTGGAGCAGATTCTTGCGGACCTTGCAGCCGGGGAGAGCACAGAGCGTGAGCCGGTGTACTCCTTGCGTGCAAACAGCCATGGGGAAAATGACTACGGCAATTCCTATGTGGAAATCAATATCACGATGCAGCACCTTTTTGTATACAAGGATGGCGTGCTTGTGGTCGAGAGTGATTTTGTTTCCGGAAATATTGCAGACGGGCATGGAACACCAAACGGTGCATTTCCGGTGACCTATACGACAACAAATGCGACCTTAAGGGGTGCGGACTATGAGACACCGGTTGCGTTCTGGATGCCGTTTAACGGAAATATCGGAATGCACGATGCAACCTGGAGAAAAACGTTTGGCGGTAATATTTATAAGATGAACGGTTCCCACGGATGTATCAACCTGCCGTATAGCGTGGCAGAAAAGATTTATAACACCATTGACCAGGGATATGCGGTTTTAGTTTATACAACACCGGGAACTGAGAGTGCGGAGATTCAGGCACAGGATGCAGCAGTGGTTGTCAGCATTATTGATTCCATTGGAGAAGTGACGTTAGAGAGCCAGAGCACGATTGCATCAGCACGCAATTTATACGATGTACTGCCGGATTCGGCAAAGGCGCTGGTGACCAATTATGATGTGCTTGTCAATGATGAGGCAGTGTATGCTATTCTCGCGGCAGGTGGAACAGTGGAACAGCAGCCGGCAGAGGAACAGCAGCCGACAGAGGAGCAACAGCAGCCGACACAGGAGCAACAGCAGCCGACACAGGAGCAACAGCCTGCACAGGAGCAGGCTGCGGAAGAGTAGCCATTTATGTAATTTTGTTGCAGAATTGGAAAACTTTGTTGCAGTTTGGGGGAATTCCATTGAAAAGATATTCCGGCAAAGTATAATGAAATCAACATACAAAGAAAAATAATCATTTTAGGAGAAAATGGAATATGGTTTGGGAAAATGTATTAGAAAAATTCAAAGAGCTGTTTGGCGGCGAAGGCGAGATTGGCGTTTATTTTGCACCGGGACGTGTCAACATGATTGGGGAGCATACAGATTATAACGGAGGTCATGTATTCCCCTGTGCACTGACCATCGGAACCTATGGTGTGGCGAGAAAGAGAGAGGACAAAAAGCTTCGCTTTTATTCCATGAACTTTGAGCAGCTCGGCATCATCGAATCTTCCGTTGAGGACTTAAAGCCGGAGAAGGAAGCTGACTGGACGAACTATCCCAAGGGTGTGATGTGGGCATTTGGCGAGAAAGGAATGAAGGTCACACAGGGAATGGATATCGTATTGTTCGGAAATATCCCGAATGGCTCTGGACTTTCCTCTTCTGCATCTGTAGAAGTGCTGACCGGATTTATTCTGCGCGATATGTTCGGATTTGACGTGACCAATCAGGATTTGGCATTAATCGGCCAGTATTCCGAGAATAAGTTTAACGGCGTCAACTGTGGTATTATGGATCAGTTTGCAATTGCAATGGGCAAGAAGGGAAATGCAATCTTTTTGGACACTGCAACCTTACAGTATGAGTATGCACCGATTGAACTTGCAGATGCAAAAATCGTGATTTCCTGCAGCAACAAGAAGCGCGGACTCGGCGATTCCAAATACAATGAAAGACGAAGCGAGTGCGAACGTGCACTGGCAGAACTGAAAGAGGTTGTAAAGATTGAGTCACTCGGAGACCTCACAGAGGAACAGTTCGAGCAGTACAAGGATGCGATTAAAGAGGAAGTATGTAAAAAACGTGCGAAGCATGCCGTTTATGAGAACCAGAGAACAATTCACGCTGTCCGTGCACTGAAAGAAAATAATGTTGCACTGTTTGGAAAGCTGATGAACGAATCCCATGTTTCCCTACGTGATGATTATGAGGTAACCGGCATTGAGCTTGATACCTTGGTAGAAGAGGCATGGAAAATTGATGGTGTCATCGGAGCGCGTATGACAGGAGCCGGATTCGGCGGATGTACTGTCAGCATTGTAAAGGATGCGGCAGTGGAAACTTTTATCCGGGAAGTCGGAGCAGCTTACGAGAAGAAGATTGGATATGCGGCTGATTTTTATGTGGTAGAAATCGGAGATGGTCCTGTAAAACTTGCATAATGGCAGAGACTGCATCAGGAGAGTGTGAAATATGATTCAGGAAAAAATATTGGAATTAACCGAATATGGAATGGTGACAGGGCTTGTTGCACCGGAGGACAAACGCTATACCATCAACCGTTTGTTAGAGCTTTTCGGATTGGAGGAGCTGACCGATGAGACCGTAGAGGCATATGAGAAGCGCACACCGATGGACCGCACTGCGGCAGAGGAAGCACTTGAGGGAATCCTTGAGGAAATGCTTGATTATGCAGCAGAGGAAGGACTTCTTCCGGAAAATACGATTACATACCGTGATTTGTTTGATACCAAGATTATGGGAATGTTAGTTCCGCTTCCAAGTCAGGTGACAGCACATTTTATGGAACTTTATCGTGAAGAGGGTGCACAGGCGGCAACCGATTATTTTTATCAGTTAAGCCGTGATACAAACTATATTCGCAGATATCGTATCAAAAAGGACCGCAAGTGGACGGCTGAAACCGAATTTGGAACGCTTGACATCACGATTAATCTGTCAAAACCGGAAAAGGATCCGAAAGCGATTGCGGCGGCAAAGCTTGCAAAACAGAGTGGTTATCCGAAATGCCTGCTCTGCAAGGAAAATGAGGGTTACGCAGGAAGAGTCAATCATCCGGCAAGACAGAATCACCGCATTATTCCGGTGAAGATTAACGGCAGTGACTGGTTTTTCCAGTATTCACCATATGTATACTACAACGAGCACTGCATTATTTTTAACGCAAACCACACGCCGATGAAGATTGAGCGTGCAACATTTGCAAAGCTGCTTGATTTTGTGGAACAGTTCCCACATTATTTTGTCGGCTCCAACGCAGATCTTCCGATTGTAGGCGGTTCTATCTTAAGCCATGACCATTTCCAGGGCGGACATTATGAATTTGCAATGGCAAAGGCTCCGGTAGAAAAAACGATTACGTTTGAGGGATACGAGGATGTTACGGCAGGAATTGTAAAATGGCCGATGTCTGTTATCCGTATCCGCAGCGCAAAAAAAGAGCATCTGATTGAGCTTGCAGATAATATTTTACAGGTATGGCGCGGATATACGGATGAAGCTGCCTTTGTATTTGCAGAGACAGACGGAGAACCGCACAACACGATTACGCCGATTGCGAGAAGACGGGGAGAGGATTTCGAGCTTGACCTCGTACTGCGCAACAACATCACGACGAAGGAGCATCCGCTTGGTGTTTACCATCCGCATGCAAAGCTTCATCATATCAAGAAAGAAAATATCGGTTTGATTGAGGTCATGGGACTTGCGGTGCTTCCGGCACGTCTTAAGGATGAGATGGCGGCACTCGAGCAGGCACTTTTGGACGGTGCAAATCTCAGAGAGGATGAGGTTTTGGCAAAGCACGCAGACTGGGTAGAGGAATTCCTTCCGAAGTATGGATTTACAGCGGGAAACGGCCTTGAAGGGGAAGTGACACCGGAGCGGTTACAGGAGATCCTTCGCACCGAAATCGGTCTGGTATTCTCGGAAGTTTTAACCGATGCCGGAGTTTATAAATGCACCGAAGAAGGCAGAGCGGCATTTGAGCGCTTTGTAGGTGCAGTGAACACAGAGAAAAGATAGAAGATGTATATTTACTTCTATGTGGTAATGTAGTAAAATTTGTTACAACACAGAAGGGAGAAACAAACGGCTGCCTTGTGGCAGCCGTTTGTGTTACTTTATAGGTATACTTCAAAGGAGAAGAAGGATGGTTTCAAAGAAAATAGAAAAGGCATTGCAGGGAAATTCGGCAATCCGCGCGATGTTTGTAGAAGGAAAAGAATTAAAGGAAAAGTACGGAGAGGACAAGGTGTTTGATTTCTCACTCGGCAATCCGGCAACCCCGGCTCCGGCAGCCTTGAATCAGGCAATCCGCACACTTTTAGACGAGGCAGACAGCTCACCGCAAGCCGCAATGGAGCTGCACGGATATATGGAAAATGTCGGTTACAAAGAGGTGCGTCAGGCAGTGGCGGACAACTTAAACAAACGGTTTGGAACAAAGTTTGATGCGCATAACCTTGTGATGACCGTGGGGGCAGCAGGCGGCTTAAACATCATTTTTAAGACGATTTTAGACCCGGGGGACGAGGTCATCGTCTTTGCACCGTTTTTCGGCGAGTACCGCCAGTATGCGGCAAACTTTGACGCTTCGATTGTTGCGGTAAATCCAAATCCTGAGACATTCCAGCCGGATCTGGCAGACTTTGAGGCGAAGATAACGGCAAAGACCAAGGCGCTGATTGTCAACACTCCAAATAATCCTACAGGTGTCATCTATAAGCCGGAGACGATGGAGCAGATTGCAGAGATTCTGACACGCAAGGAAAAAGAGTTTGGACATGACATTTATCTAGTTTCCGATGAGCCATACCGTGAGCTTGTCTATGATGGAAACAAAGAAGATTTTCTGACAAAATATTATAAAAATACAATTGTAGGATATTCATTTAGTAAATCCCTGTCATTACCGGGAGAGCGTATCGGCTACGTGGTGGTGCCGGATGAGGCAGCTGATGCAGAGCTTTTGTTAAAGGGGCTTGAGATTTCAAACCGTGTGCTTGGATTTGTCAATGCGCCATCCTTACAGCAGAAGGCTGTGGCAGCCTGTCTGGAAGAAAAGACAGATGTCGTATTTTATGATGAAAATAGAAAAATGCTCTATGAGGGACTTACCGCGCTTGGATTTACCTGCATCAAGCCGGAAGGTGCATTTTATCTCTGGTTAAAATCCCCGGTGGAAGACGAGGAAGCTTTCGTCGAAGAGGGAAAGAAATATAATATTCTTATGGTAAAGGGCAGCGCATTCGGCTGTGGCGGATTCGTGCGCCTTGCTTACTGTGTGTCACATGAGACCGTGAAAAATTCACTGCCGGCATTTGCAAAGCTTGCCGCAGTCTATGGATTATCTGCAAAATAAACAGGAAAAAACAGGAGAAAAGAAAAGTGATGGGCAATTGGGAGTCATATGTGAGGAAAGTCGTTCCCTATGTACCGGGTGAACAGCCGGACAGGGAACACATGATAAAACTGAATACCAACGAGAATCCGTATCCGCCGGCACCGGGAGTGGAAAAGGCGCTGCGGGAATTTCAGACTGATAAGCTGCGGCTTTATCCGGAACCGACCTGTAAGGTGCTGACAGAGGCAATCGCAGAAAACTATGGGTTAAAAAAGGAGCAGGTGTTTGTCGGGGTCGGCTCCGATGATGTGCTTGCAATGATTTTTCTGACCTTTTTTAATTCCGGCGTTCCGATTCTGTTTCCGGATATCACGTATTCATTTTATGATGTGTGGGCAGATATGCTTCGGATTCCCTATGAGACGAAGGCGCTTGACGATGCATTCCGGATTCGTAAGGAAGATTATTATGGGGAAAATGGCGGCGTGATTTTTCCGAATCCAAATGCACCTACAGGTGTCTTGATGGACTGCTCGGAGATTGAAGATATTTTAAATCACAACCGTGATGTGATTGTGGTGGTAGACGAGGCATACATTGATTTTGGAGGAAAGAGCGCACTTCCACTGATTGAGCGCTACGATAACCTTCTTGTTGTGCAGACCTTTTCCAAGTCCAGATCGATGGCAGGAATGAGAATCGGCTATGCGATGGGAAATGAGAAGTTAATCCGCTACATCAATGATGTCAAATATTCGTTCAATTCTTACACGATGAACCAGACCGCGCTCGCCCTTGGGGTCGAGGCAATCCGCGATAAGGCATACTTTGAAGAGACCAGGCAGAAGGTGATTGCGACAAGGGAGTGGACCAAAAAAGAACTGATAAAACTTGGATTCCATTTTGAGGATTCCATGAGCAATTTTATTTTTGCAAGTCATGAGAAAGTGCCTGCAAAAGAGATTTTTGAAAAATTAAAAAAGCGCGACATTTATGTGCGCTTTTTTAACAAACCCCGGATTGATAATTACCTGCGTATCAGTATCGGAACACAGCAGGAAATGGAAATTTTTATAAAGGAGCTTCGGGAGCTTCTGTCTGAGTACAGCGAAGCTTAAGTTTGATGGAACCCTGGCGGAATACCAAGATTCCGGAGGTTGTTGCGGCAATCGCAAAGACGAACCAGAAAGCGATGGAAATGAGGTTGTCCTGAATCGTGAAATATCCGCTTAATACAGTGCCCCAGAAGTTAAACAGCATATGTAACAGGATGGAGTGGTAGAGGTTTCCGCCCTTTTCGCAGACATAACCGAGAAACAGGCCAAGGCAGAATGCGTAGATGCCCTGAATCATGTTCATATGGAAGATGCCGAAAAGAACCGCCTGGAAGATATTTGCTGCCCAGAATGGAAGGAATTTCTTCGCATGGTGCATGGTGACGCCGCGGTAGATTAACTCCTCGGAAATCGGCGCTAAGAGCACGGAATAGAAAAACATGCTGACGGTAAGGGAAGATGTCATGCCGGCACTTTCAAGCAGCTTCATGTACTGCTCCAGCCAGGCTGGAACAAGGGCGGAAACACCGCTGACAATGTAGCTGGACAGATATTGAAGCCCCGGAACCAATAATAAAATTCCTGCAAACATAAGCGGGTGGAATGTCTTTTTTACCTGCGGCAGATAAACGGCGTCGTAACGCATATAGTACCACAGCCCATAAATGACAATGCAGGACAGCGAGAAAAAAATCATAATCCAGGTGTTAAACGTCGTATTCGTCCACAAATCCACCAGGGAAGAGTAAATTTCCATGAGACCTTCACCGGAGGGAGCCGCCGTAAAACGGATGAGACCGGAAATTCCCATTGCGAAAATCATGACAAGGTACTGAAGTCCGATGCACAGCAAAAGTGGCAGAAAAGTAAAACAAAATTGTCCAAATCGTTTCATAATTGTATTCTCCATACCATAGTAATGAATTTTTAATACTCTTTGTATTATAGCAATGGTGTGCATTGAATGCAAGAATGAACGCTGGCAGAAAAAAGAGTATTTACTTTAAAACTTTAATATGCTAAAATTCGTTTAGATGCAAATATCAAAGAAGGAGAGAGAACTATGAGCAAAAAACTTAGGACAGAAGCGGTAGACAACCTTTTCGATGCAATTTTAAGCCTGCAGAACAGAGAGGAATGTTACACTTTTTTTGAAGATGTGTGTACCATCAATGAGCTTTTGTCATTGTCGCAGAGATTTGAAGTGGCAAAAATGTTAAGAGACCAGAAGACCTATCTGGACATTGCAGAAAAGACCGGAGCATCCACTGCAACCATCAGCCGCGTAAATCGTTCCTTAAATTACGGAAATGACGGTTATGATATGGTATTTGCCAGATTACAGGGTGGGAATGCAAACCGGGAAGCATAGAACGGATTTCAAGTTGAGTTATGAAAATAGAAGGCTGCCTCAAGGACATATGAAAATGTCTGCCTTTGAGGTAGCCTTTTTGTACGGAAAAATAAAATTAAGAGGGACTGTCTTTCTCAGAAGCAGCCTTTTTATCGTTCATCTGGTCAATTAACCGCTCAATCAGCGTTTTTTTAATGTAGACATCATAGCTTAACATACAGATAAAGCTGAAGGTGCGCAACATATCCGCATCCTCGGCAGGAGCGTTTGAAAAGGTATTGCGGGAAGTCTTAAACTTCTTTGCGAGGTCCTTCATCAGGTTCTGTGTCTCATCGTGCTCTAATCCGAACACTTCCTTGTATACATCTTCTAACTTAAATTCACTGTCTTTGCCAAAGTACTTGTCCGTAATGGGATTTAAAATACTCTGGATATCGTTGATGCTTAAGATGCTTTTAAAATAGTAGATAAAAATCAGTGCAAGAACGTGCTCTTTGGTATATTTTTTCTTCTCCGGCGGCGGAAGAAGGTCATTCTTGGCATAATTGTTAATCATGGTCTTGGTGAGAATCTTGTCCCCCTCGTGGCGCTTGGAAGCCGCAAGCTGGGAATCCATAAAGGTTGTAATCTGATCCATATACAGGTCGATATTGGGAATATCTTCCGGCTTTACATAGTCAATTTTTTTTAACTCTTCTAAAATAGAACTTAGAAACTTCTTGGTGTCGATATCCATATTCGATTTGCCTCGCTATTGTTGTTGAAACTAATTATTTCTTATCACATTATATAGTATTGAATACTAGATGACAAGAGATAACTATTCATTTTTTTATAAAAAACAAGAAAATATGTTCTGTTTTTCTAATGGCAGGTGTGATATAATAGAACCTATCACAAAGTCAGGAGAATAATCTATGAGCATTTATGATACATTGAACGAACAGCAGAAGCAGGGAGTTTTTACCACAGACGGACCGGTGCTGATTCTCGCGGGGGCAGGAAGCGGCAAGACGAGAGTGCTGACACACCGTACGGCATATCTGATTGAGGAAAAAGGAGTGAATCCCTACCATATTATGGCGATTACCTTTACGAACAAGGCGGCAGGAGAGATGCGGGAACGAATTGACAACCTGGTCGGATATGGTTCGGAGAGTATCTGGGTTTCCACGTTTCATTCGACCTGTGTACGGATTTTGCGCAGACACATTGACAGAATCGGCTTTGATACAAATTTCACAATTTACGATGCCGATGATTCTAAGACGGTGATGAAGGATATCTGCAAGCGCTTAAATATCGATACGAAGATGTACAAAGAAAAAAGCCTTCTGGCGGCAATTTCTTCTGCAAAGGATGAACTGATTTCCCCGGAAGAGTTTGCACTGCGTGCCGTAAATGCAGGGGATTATGCAAAACGCAAGCAGTCGGAGGTTTACAGGGAGTATCAGGAGACACTGCGGAAAAATAATGCGCTTGATTTTGATGATTTGATTGTAAAAACGGTGGAGCTGTTTGAGACAGACCCGGAGGTGCTTGATTATTACCAGGAGCGTTTCCGGTATATTATGGTCGATGAGTATCAGGATACCAACACGGCGCAGTTTAAGCTGATCAGCCTTCTGGCGCGCAAATACAAGAATCTCTGTGTGGTGGGAGATGATGACCAGTCGATTTACAAGTTCCGCGGGGCAAATATTTATAATATTTTAAATTTTGAAAAGTATTTCCCAGAGGCAGTGACTATCCGTCTGGAACAGAATTACCGTTCCACAAAAAATATTTTGAATGCCGCAAACGGTGTGATTGCCAACAACATCGGGCGTAAGGAAAAAACGCTCTGGACAGATAATCCGGAGGGCGAAAAGATTGATTTTGAGCAGTTTGATACCGCATACGAGGAAGCGGACTATGTGGCACGGGATATTTTATCCGGCACAAAGAGCGGCAGATATCATTATGGCGATTATGCAGTGTTATACCGTACGAATGCACAGTCCCGTCTGTTCGAGGAACGTTTTATCACATCCAATATTCCATATAAGATTGTCGGCGGCGTCAATTTCTATGCCAGAAAGGAGATTAAAGACCTTCTCGCATATTTAAAGACGATTGATAACGGCAGGGATGATTTGGCGGTGCGCCGTATCATCAATGTGCCGAAACGTGGAATCGGTGCAACGACATTGCTCAAAGTGGCGGATTGGGCATCGGTCTGTGGAATCAGTTTTTATGATGCCTTAAAACAGGCGGAGGAAGTGCCGAATCTTGGAAAGGCTTCGTTAAAGATTCGTCCGTTTGTAAATTTTATCCAGACAATGCGCAGCAAAGTACCGATTATTGGGGTATCTGAGCTGCTTCGTGAGATTATCGAGGAGACCGGATATGTGCGCGAATTAGAGGCAGAAGGCACGGACGAAGCGATGGCACGAATTGAGAACATCGACGAGTTAATCAGCAAGGTGGTTGCCTATGAGGAGAGTGAGGAACAGCCGACATTGAGCGGATTTCTTGAGGAAGTGGCATTAGTGGCTGACATTGACGGACTCGAGGAAGGAAGCGATTATGTTGTATTGATGACGTTACATAGTGCCAAGGGTCTTGAGTTCCCGAAGGTCTTTTTAGCAGGTATGGAAGATGGACTGTTTCCAAGCTATATGTCCATTGTCGCTGATAATCCGACAGAGGCGATTGAAGAGGAGCGGCGTCTTGCCTACGTTGGAATCACAAGAGCCAGAGAAGAACTTGCAATTACCTGTGCAAGAACCCGTATGGTGCGTGGAGAGACACAGTACAATAAAGTATCCCGTTTTGTAAAGGAGATTCCGTCAGAGCTTCTGTCTGCCGAAATCCGTCAAAAGGAGCCAAAGGAATCCTCATTTGCGAAGCGCACGGTAACAAAGCCAAAGCGTACAAGTCTTAGAGACCAGCCGTCCGGACAGAATATGCAGAGTCAGATTTTTACCGGGGCAGCCATGAAAAAAACAGCGCTCGACTACGGCGTGGGAGACCGTGTGTCCCATGTGAAGTTTGGAACCGGCACGGTCAAAGCCGTGATGGATGGCGGAAGAGACTACGAGGTTACGGTAGATTTTGATACAGCTGGAACGAAAAAGATGTTTGCCGGATTTGCCAAGCTGAAAAAAATATAAAATTTATTTATAAATTTTTTATAGGCGAAATGGGAAACATATGATATAATAAAGCAATAAGAAGGCACCATTTTTGTGGGTATAAATAAGAGGAGGCGCAGAACAATGAATAAGGTAGAAGAACTGATTAACATGTCCAAGTTAAATGATTTATTAAACCGTAAGGAAACGGAAGTAGAGGCAGAGAGAAAGAAAACTTCCAAAGTCGTATGGGTGTTTGCAATTATCGGCATCATCGCCGCAGTTGCAGCAGCAATTTACGGAGTATACCGTTTCTTTACACCGGATTATCTCGAGGACTTCGAGGATGATTTCGATGATGACTACGAAGACGATTTCTTCGATGATGAAGAAGAGGATGACGATTCCTCTGACAAGGAAGAGAAGAAAGACGACGAAGAAGAGGAATAGAGTGGTAGTGGAAGGGCTGCATGATTGCAGCCCTTTCTTATGCAATAGGAAAGAAAAATAAGGAAGCGGTTGGAGGAAGTATGAAAAAAGGTCAGATTGTGGAAGGAATCATTGAGCAGGTAGATTTCCCAAATAAAGGTGTGTTACGGACAGAAGACGGAGATCGCGTTATCGTAAAAAACAGTATTCCCGGGCAGAAGGTGCGGGCATCCGTCAACAAGGTGCGGAAGGGAAAATGTGAAGGACGTCTGTTAGAGGTGCTTGAAAAGGCACCACAGGAATTAGAAGAGCCGGGCTGTGTCCATTTTGGGGAATGTGGAGGCTGTACCTATCAGAATCTGCCTTACGAAGAGCAGCTTGCGTTAAAGGAAAAGCAGGTCAAAAAGCTGCTTGATGAGGTGATTGTGCCGGAAAATAAAGACTATCCGTTTCTCGGTGTGAAGGAAAGTCCAAGCCAGAATGGATACCGCAACAAAATGGAATTTTCTTTCGGGGATGCGTGGAAGGACGGACCGCTTGCTCTTGGCATGCACAAACGTGGAAGCTTCTACGACATTGTGGATGTACCGGAATGCCAGATTGTGGATGCGGATTTCCGTAAGGTTCTTAGCGTAACACTTGCTTATTTTCAGAAGGAAAGTATCAGCTATTATCACAAACTCCGCCATACCGGTTATCTGCGTCATCTTCTGGTGCGCAAGGCGGTAAAGACGGGCGAAATTCTTGTGGATCTTGTAACAACTACAGAGATAGAAAATGAGGTTCTGCTTGACGGCTGGAAGGATGCCCTAACGGCAGAGACGTATGAGGGAACGCTCACCGGAGTCCTTCACACACGAAACGATAATGTGGCTGACACCATCTGCAATGAGGGAACGGATATTTTATTTGGAAAAGACTATTTTTATGAGGAGCTGCTTGGGCTTCGCTTTAAAATCACACCGTTTTCTTTCTTCCAGACCAATTCACTTGGCGCGGAGGTACTTTATCAGACAGCGAGAGAATTTATCGGAGATGCACTGCCTAGCGGAACAGATGCAGATGTTGCGGAACACGGAAAAATTGTATTTGATTTGTATTCCGGCACCGGCACGATTGCCCAGATGCTTGCTCCGGTTGCCAAAAAGGTAATCGGCGTTGAGATTATTCCGGAGGCAGTTGAAGCGGCAAAGGAGAATGCGGCATTAAATGATTTACATAACTGTGAATTTATTGCCGGAGATGTGTTAAAGGTCATCGATGACATCGAAGAAAAGCCGGATTACATTGTGCTTGACCCGCCGCGTGACGGCATCCATCCGAAGGCACTTGAGAAGATTATCCGCTACGGTGTTCCGCAGATGGTCTATATCTCCTGTAAGCCCACCAGCCTGGCGAGGGATTTGGAAGTGTTGCAGGCGAGAGGGTATGAGGTACAGAAGGTCTGTTGCGTGGATATGTTTCCGAATACCGGGCATGTTGAAACGGTTGTCTTACTTTCCAAGGGAGAAATCGACTCTAAGAAGGTTCGTGTGGAGTTCTCTCTGGAGGACATGGATATGTCCGGTTTCCAGAACGATGCCACCTATAGTCAGATCAAAGAACGTGTTTTACAGCAGACTGGCTTGAAGGTTTCCTCTCTCTACATCGCTCAGATCAAACAAAAGCATGGCATTATTGAACGGGAGAACTACAACAAGCCAAAGTCTGAAAATACCAGACAGCCGAAATGCCCGCCGGAAAAGGAAGCGGCAATTACGGAAGCATTGAAGTATTTTGGGATGATTTGAGAATTGCCAATATTGGGGAAATTGATCGTAAAACAGTACATGCGACTGTCTTGATAGATAAAACAAACTATTCTTTATAGTCACAAAAAACACAACACCGTTCACTGGTCATTATGACCGGTGAACGGTGTTTATTTATAGCACTTCATCTGTTATGGTAGCGCTAAAAGCTTCTCGTACAAACTTTTTAATTTGGCGAGCATTTGAAAGACGGTAACTATTTGTTTTGAGTAATGACACAATTTTTCTTGAATCAATAATGGCTCGTTCTTCTTCATCTAGCTTGCTATACTGTCTGTCAATCTCACGATCCAAAAGTTTTTGTACCGCTTCAGGTTGTAAATCTGTAAAATGAATAACCGCATCAAATCTAGAGTAGATTGGGTCTCCAAGCCGTTCACGAATTTGCTCTTCAGACAAAAAGTTTGATGTGCAAATAATAATTGCATTTTTCATTGTTACAGTGTAATTTTTGTCTGCAAAAACACCTTCGTCAAATAGCTGATAGAAAGCACTGTAGAAAACCGGGTTTGGCTTATCAAACTCATCCAACAAAATGACATTTGATTCACGCTCAAGAAGTTCCTTAGCAAAGCTATTTTGATTGTGTTTTCCACCAAATAGGTACGAGGTAAATTCCTCACTATGCAACATAGAAAACTGCTTGCGGAACAACCTCTCATTGAGCTTTTCAGCAATATATTTGGCAGTTTCCGTTTTTCCTATGCCTGTATTTCCGTAGAAAAGCATAACGCATGGTTTATTAAAACGTCCCTTTGCAACATCATACAGCGTTCCAATAATTTGCCTTTGAGCAACGGGTTGTCCTATAATTGCATCTGGGAACTCTTGTTTGATTTCTCTGAGCATATCCATATTCAAAACTTTGTAGTCTTGTCGCTCTATGGAATGTTCCGCAGATGAAAGTTCATTAATATGTTTTGCAATGCTGTCTGGAGGATTTTGCAAATACAAATTGTCGATGTCAAAGCGGAAAATAAAACTAACAAAGCTTTCAATAAGACTTTCTGTTAATGCGGGATAATCGTCTGAAAAAGCAACGACATTTTCGTAATAAGGCAGCTCCTCATCAGCATCGTCACGTCCATCATCAAGTTTTAGTTTCCGGTGTTTCTCGTCATCACGAATTGCCAAATCAACTATTGAGTCATAGTTATTAGGAAGTTTCTCGGTAAAGACTGTAAGGCTACCGTAGTAAATATGGATGTTCATACGCAAACTCCTGCTAGAATGACATCATATACTTTAAGGGATGTTGTTGCACTTACTGTGGCATCAGAGTTGACAATATCATATCCACTAATTTCTTTTTTCTTTTCACTAAACTCAGATTGCATTTCCAGACTATCTTCAAATATTGTTCCAACATATATTGCATGATAATCTAATTCCATCTTAACAATATCAGAAATGGAATAATTATTCCTAAATGCGTTGATATTGAAGCGAAGAACCACTTTTTCTGAAGGCTGTTGAACAATAAGCTCGTAATAGCCACGGCTAGAACTTAGCGCCTGATCCATAAGAGCAAGATTAAAATTTAAGCCTTTTGCTACTTCTACTTTACCGTCTGTCATTGTTAAAAACGGAGTAAGCATTTTGAAGTAGGTAAATGATCCAGGAAAAGCGTAAGGCTTGCATTTTGTAAAAACAGTTATATGAGATTTAGCTTCATTCTCTGTACATCTAATATAATCTGTTAAAACAGTGCTTTCTATTGCCTTGGAGAGAATAGATCGACCTTCTCTTGAGGCATCAGCACTCCCATCAATGCCCATACCAGCAGTTATTTTGGTCAAGAGATTGATTTTAGCTCCAGCCTGTGCCTCTGCGCCAGCTGCTAATTGCGTAGTTTTTGTCACTATTTTTTCTTCCTTATCGGTGCTCTTTCCGCCACCAAGGATATAAAGCAAGTCGGTTGCTGATCCTTCATCAAAATAGATAATTTTAATGAAGGTCTTTGACTTTTTAGTTTTGGACATTATCGAACCTCCACCTTTAGGTATAATTTATGAAAGTTAACGTTCATGTGTTTGATTCGTTGAATCTTCTTCACAATGTAAACCTCGTAGATATTCTCTTAATTTTATTGTCTCATCGAGAGCACCCACAATATTTTCGATGTGAGTAAAGGAATCAATCGTAAGTGCTTCACCCTTATGTTCCTTGAACCACTTGTCCAACACTTGATGCCCACCAATTTGATATTTCCATACTTCTTGAGAAATGCCGGTGATACGTTTATTGGCATTTAACTGGAGCGCTCCATTTTTATATTTGATGGCTCCGACTTCCATATCATCGGGGGTATTAGGTTCAAGAGCGAGTTCTGCTGGGGCTTTAATTTGCATTAGATGCAGCTTTCTCAATCGCTCACCCGCAGAAACATACTCTCGATATAGTTCTTCGCTAACATAAAATTCCCCTTCGTCTCGTTCTTTCTCCGGTGTGTTGATGATTGGGACACGAGGAAAATCCCTGCAAAGATACTGTTCATACTTCTCACAATATACAGGGTCATGTAAGACACCATACACATAATCAAATATCTCTATTGGCTCCGGCTTTTCAGACAGATATTGCGTTAATTTATTGAATGTTTCGTCGTTCAAATTGGCAGTCCAGCTTTCGCCAGTCAGTCCAGATTCAGAGCGGAGATAAAGTGGAGCAATATAGGTAATCTCGCACATAGCTGAGAACAGCCGATGAGCAATAATATTTTGTGATACAAATGGAGAAAAGAAACTTCTGGAAGTTTTGCAAAAGACCAAACCGATATTCTCTCCAATCGGGCTATTTGGTTCTGCCAGTAAATGTCCCATCGTGTTCTTTTCTCGGGGCCAAAGAACCCATCCACAAGAATTCCCAGAATAATATGTCCAACGAGAATCAAACGGACGAAATGAAATCGGAGTTATAGTGCCTCCGGACAATACATCATTTTGGATTTTCTCAGCTGTTTGTCCACGGCTAAATCTGCCCCATAAATCGAAAATATCTTTTTCTTCTGTGGCATTCTTAACAATGTCCATTCTCCTAATCAATTCAGCTTTGGTAGGAGCAATGGATACTCCGTCATTACCAGAGACAATCCCTGTCACATTTACTGGGAACAGTTCGGCTACGCTAACACCTTTATCATAGGCTTCCTTATCATTACTTCCAAATGGAATAAAATACGCCATCTTTTGATCTAGCTTCAACTGAGAGAAAACCAGGTTGCCCTTGGCCAAGGCTTCAAATTTCGCTTCTCGAGTTCCCCAAATATCCGTGTAGTACACCTTTGCCCAATCGGTTTTTTTAGTTTTCTTGACACCAATAAACAAAGAAACCCCCTGCATAATGTCAAAGATGTTTTCATCCTTGCTTCCATCTGGAGCAGTTTCCTTTTTGTTGGCACTACCGTGAAGATTCACAATATAAATTTTATCAAAGGTTCGCAGAAGGCTACCACGCATACCTCTAAAGGTCGGATTATCTAGATACCCATTATTAGATACAAAGGCGAGTACACCTTCTTTATTCTTATCAATGATCTGTTCGGAAAAACGGAAGAATTTTACGTAGTCATCATTCAGCCAGTGTTTCTTTTCACCGAAGTCGGTTACTCCATCTGTTTCAGTCTTGTATGCTGAAATGTCGTATGGGTTTGTAGATGCTGCCAAATATGGGGGATTACCAATAATCACCTTAATTGGGCGGCGTGTTTTCCATGTATCAGCATTATAGGCTTCCTCTGTTATGGCAGCCGAAAAATCAAACAAGGTCAATTGTTCTCCACGTTCCAAATCGGACATGGGCGGTGTCAGAGTGTTGGTCAAAAAAATGTTTGTGGGAAGCTGAGTTGTCGGCAAATGACCAAGTGTTTCATCAATGGTACGACGAATCTTCAAGTGTGCAACAACATAGCTCGTCATCATAATCTCAAACCCAATTAAGCGGGAAAGCAAGCCGTTCTCTTGCTGAATATAGTTTTCGTAAAATACTGACCGAGCACCAGAAAAATATGTGTTTTTAATGTATTTGATAATTTCCGCACCAAAAGAGCCAGTACCGCAGGCTGGATCTAGAATGGCTACACGGGGTACGGAAATTGTCATCTCGTCTGACCACTTGTTTTTCGTTATCTTGTATGGCGCACACGGAACTCTCGTTGTGATCTGTTCGTTATTAGACAACCCACCTTCAATATCAAAATCTTCGACCAAAATTTTATCTACAAAGGAAATCAGGTATTGCACAGCTTGAACTGGTGTGTAAAAAACGCCAAGAGATTTTCTTAATGCCGGGTCATAAAAAGTCAAAAATTCCTCGTAAAAGTGGATGATCGTATCTTTCTTCTCGTCTCTTTCCAGCAAATTAGAAATATTACAAATGCGGTACAAAGAGCATAGCTTATCAATAACACCTTCAAGGGTGGGATGTTTTCTTCCACTTCCTGCAATATGTAAAAAGAACTGCTTGAGAAGTTCAGATTCTTCTTGCAAATATTTGATGGCCTCATACCTATCAAATGAATCCGGCGTTGTGTCATTATACCTGGCAATAAATAACCCATAAACGATAGTCTGGGCATACATATCTGCAAACTCACGAGTGTTCATTAAGGGACGAAGGTCAGATTTAATCCTGCGATATAACCCGTATAGCTCCATGAACATAGGCAGCTTCTTTTGATTATCAGTCAAGAGCGGTTGCCCAGTACCATCATCTTTAAGAATACCAGAAATAATGCTGCGTATTGTACGGGCGTGCATTGCCATATACTCAGCCAGCTTAGTAGATGATTTTATTTGTGCAGGGTCACGGAGCAAAAAATCTTCTAAAAGGCTAAAAAACAGTTCGATATTGTCTTCTCTCAGAACTAGCTTTCCATCGACCAATTCCATAATTCGCAGACCGGTGTACATCTCTGTATCACCTGCACGCCAAAACCGCCATTCAATATTGTCAGTCAAAATAGCGTTGCCATATCTATCAGCTTCAATCTTGATCTGAGAGAGCGCCCTTTTATCAATGCCACCAACCTTTTTAACTTCAACGCCGGCAAAAGGTTCGGTTTCTGTAACTTCTTCTTCGGTATGCCAAAGCTTGATATCAATATTTTCTCCAGATTGGCCTTTGCGTTCACCAGACAAATCACGGGCTGCACAGCCAATATCCGTAAATAAAGCCATTATTGGGGCATTATAAGATGATTCGACATTTCCGAGGCTATATGCGTCACACACCGCCTTGAAGTATTTCGTGATAATTTCTGTTATATTAGTTTTCTCCATGTTAGCCTCCTGCTTATACTCCATATAAAATCATACGAAAATCGTTCTTTCTTCTGCTTTCGCCATAGCGGACACATGGGAATTTGCAAAAACAAGGCAATATCCCATGCGGGAAAATCTGAGAACCACCACCCCATGGTGAAAGTGTTTTTCAGATTTTTCATTTTTGACAGCGTGGAAACCACCCAGCTTTGAGAGGGTGGATACCATTGCTGCCAAAAATAATAGGGTATCCAAAGGGGAATATCCCCTTGGCTCTGGGTTTCCAATAGGGGCGAGCAGCATCCCTGTTGGCACACGATTTTCCGTAGGAAAGTCTAGTGTGTTATACCTTTGCTTCCGGCTGACGCTGGAAAGGGGCTGGCTTCGCCATCTGCTGTGCGGGCAGATAGCGGGTGACAGTCACTTTTCGGCGGCAGTAGGACAGGCGGATTTTGTACGATTACAGACGAAATCATGATTTGCCTAAAACCAAAATCAGTCTGTCCGGAAAAGGAAGCAAAGGTATATCATCCCTCGTCTCGCCGCAGCGACAACGCACTAATACCACCACGGCAGTTCCAGCCAGAGATTGTCCAGCGCCAATGCTTCAGTTGACCTTGCACGGCTCTCACTAAGATGGAAATGCAGAGCTGTTCCTACAAGAGGATGCTCCATATCGTCCTCAAAGCCAAAACGGTACAGCAGATAAACCCGCTCCCGTTCTGATATGCGCCGCAGCCCTTCATATAGTTCTTTCCGGTTTTCCGCTTCCTCCATAATCTTTTCCGGCTCTGACGCATAGGGGTCAGCAACCAGGTTGGAACGCTGCATAGAATCTTCGCCGGGAAGCAAATCATCCAAGCAGATTCTCTCCACGGGGATACCATCTTTGTCAGATTGCATCCGCTGTTCAAAGGTCGCAAAAGCAGCCGAGATTAAATCCATCATGGCGTTACGGATGGCAGGCCCCGCATAGGTCAAAAACTTTATTTTTTTGCCGGGATCATACAGGGCGATTGCCCGAAGCAAGGCGATACTCCCCTCCTGAATCAGGTCATCGTGGTCAATACCCAGTTCACTGTTCCCAAGGCCAACGCTGATGTACAATTCATTTGCAGTTTTTCGGATATACCCCAGATTGTTCTGCACCAGTTGCTCCTGCGCCCGTGTATCCCCTCGCTGTGCCAGAGTACAAAGCCGCTCATTAGTCATCGTTCTCATCGCTTTGCTTAGGCTGCATACTTTCCATCATGTGAAGCAGCGCCTGCTGTAATTCCGCCAGTGATTCATCTTCTGCCAGTCCCATCTGGGATATGGGCTGCACGACCATGGCTGCAAGCTGCTCTGGGGAAACTGATGGATGATGAAGATCCTGCCCTTTGGTCAGTTCTGAGAACATCTGCTCGGTAAGCTCTTTTGTCATGTTCTGGGAAATCCCCTCCCCAGAAGTCATTTCCTTTTTGATCTCTCGAAGAACGGCCATGAATTGATTCTGAATATTGCTCAGATCGGCTTGAAAAACCGGAACCTTGTTAAGAGAGACTGCCTGTGCCGCTTGTTGCGATGCTTTCCGAACGTCTGGCTGTTCTTTGCCAGTCATTAACAACATGGAACTTAACGATTGCAGGATTTGGTTCTGTGCGGCAAATCCGGAAGCCATCGTTTCATCAAAATACAGGGCAATCATACTGGTCAGCTGGGCAAAACGGCGGTTTTCCAGCAGGCGGCTCACCACTTCCGGATTCACTCGCCCCGTATAGAGATTGCGTGCTGCTTCGGCAGAAAGGCCAAGCTCAGAGATGTTATAATTTTTCTTATCCGGCACATTGGTCAGACAAAGCAGAAAATCCGAGGATACATTAAAAATTCGGGCAATACTGATGATCTGCTCAATAGTCAGTTTGTTCTTTGTTCCATTTAGGAAACGGCTGATGGAACTTTCCGCAACGCCAATTTTGGAAGCAAGCTCTGCCTGCGTAATTTTATACTCCTTCATCAAATCTTGTAATCTCTGCTGTGGAGTATCACCAGGGAGATATTCCTGTTCCATAGGAAGATCACCTCGTTTCTTTTCTGTATTTCCCGCTTTTAATGCGGGCATCGGTTGGCTTTTCTGCATCCTCCGGAATGATCCAGCGGCTTCCTGCTCTTTGTGCGCCGGGAATCCGGTCTTGGTTGCAGAGGATGCCGACCCGCCGGGGAGAAATCCCCCATTTCTCTGCAATTTCAAACGTAGAAAGATATTTCATAACCAGCCCTCATTGTTTACAATTCTACTTTTTATTATATTCCATAACAGGAATAATCTCAATCCATATTTTAAGAATTCAGCCGCCTTCCATCTTGCAATTCTGCAAGTTTTGGAGGCGGTATTTTATTTTCTTGCAAGACTGACGGATTTTTTGAGCCATGCCCTTTTTCTCCGTACATTGAGGTGACAGGAGAAACCTGTACAAAGATGAAGGAGGAACATGAGATGGATATTTTTACGACTGTAAAGGCAGCAGTTACCGTGAGGCAAGCCGCTGAACACTATGGGCTGCAAGTCAGTCGAAACGGCATGACTTTCTGTCCCTTTCACGATGACCGGCACCCCAGCATGAAGCTGAACGAACGGTATTTTTATTGCTTCAGCTGCGGAGCAACCGGTGATGTGATCGACCTTGTGGCGAGGTTATTTGACCTTAGCAGTTACAAGGCAGCGCAGAAGCTGGCTTATGACTTCGGGATTGACCCGGACAAACCACCGGCAGCAATCGCTCTGCCCAAACCGGAACGTCCTCTGCTGAAAGCATACCGGCAGGAAGAAGTGCGCTGTCTGCGGGTATTGTGCGATTATCTGCATCTTCTGGAAAGCTGGAAGGTGCGGTACGCACCCAAGACACCGGAAGATGTTCTGGATGACCGGTTTGTGGAAGCCTGCCAGATGCTGGACTATGTGGAGTATCTGGCGGATTTGCTCATTGCCGCCGAGCTGGAACAGCGGGTAAAAATCGTAGAAATGCTGAACAAGGATGGCCTGATTGCCGGTTTGGAGGAACGGCTGGACAGGCTGAAAAAGGAGGATAGTGCCCATGAAAAACAAAGCGCAGCTTGACGGGATGCCCGTCTGGTTTGATGGAAAAAGCATCAACGAAGCCCTGTTTTGTGATGAGTTCTTGCAGGCACACAAGATCATCTTCACAAACGGGGCTTTTTTTACGCCCGAAGGTCGGGTGACTGACGAACTGCCCCTGCGGGGAGAGATTTTTGAGGAGCTGAAAAGCTGTGCGGTCAGCAATATTCCCCGCAAAATCAGCAACATTGTGGAGCTGATGAAGCTGGCAGCACTGGTGGAGGATTTTCCCCCGGAGCCGGATCGGATTCATCTCTCCAATGGGACGCTTTTTCTGGATGGAACTTTTGCGAAAGGAAAGCCGAAAATCGTCCGCAACCGGTTCCCCGTGTCCTACAACCCCAACGCTCCAAAACCTGTTCTCTGGCTGAAATTTCTGGATGGCCTGCTCTATCCGGAGGACATCTCCACCTTGCAGGAATATATCGGCTACTGCCTGATTCCCAGCAACAAGGGACAGCGGATGATGGTGATTAAAGGCAACGGCGGCGAAGGAAAGTCGCAGATCGGCGCTGTGCTGGGAACCATGTTCGGCTCGAATATGAAGGATGGCAGCATAGGGAAAATATCCGAGAACCGCTTTGCCCGTGCGGATTTGGAACACATCCTCCTGTGCGTGGATGACGATATGCGGATGGAAGCCCTGCGTCAGACCAACTATGTAAAGTCCATCGTCACTGCCCAGGGCAAGATGGATTTGGAGCGCAAGGGCAAGCAGAGCTATCAGGGATGGATGTGCGCCCGACTGCTGGCTTTTTCCAACGGGGATTTGCAGGCACTGTTTGACCGGAGCGACGGATTTTACCGCCGCCAGCTGGTGCTGACCACGAAAGAAAAACCGGCTGGCCGTGTGGATGATCCTGACCTCGCCGAGAAGATGAAATCCGAGGTGGAGGGCATTCTATTGTGGGCTTTTGAGGGATTGCAGCGGCTGGCCACCAACAATTTCAAGTTTACCGAGAGCCAGCGCACAAAAGACAATCGGGAGGCTGTCAAACGAGATAACAACAATATCTTTGATTTTCTGGATTCTGACGGGTATATTCGCCGGAAAGCCGATATGTCTGCCAGCTCCAAAGAGCTATATGAGGCATATCAGATTTACTGCACCGAAAATAATCTGCCCGCCCTAAAACCCCGCAGTTTCAGCGAAGCCCTGATTGCCTGCCAGAGCCGCTACAATCTGGAATACTGCAACAATGTGACCAATGCTGCCGGACGGCGAGTGCGTGGCTTCCTGGGAATCGAGGTACTGGTGAGAAACAATATATCGGTGTTTTCCGGTGATTCGATGCGTACGTACGTACCGGAAGATGTGCCGGAAGAATGGCGGCGCTAACACTGGGAATCGGACGCTGTACGTACGTACACTTTGATTGACCGTTGTTCTCTCTTTTATAGCAATTCAGCGGTTGTATATCAAAAATCACTGGCAAAATCGGAGGTGCAAATCAAGGCTAGTGAGAATCGAAAAGTATTTGACGATTGGCAGAAATTATTTTACGAAACCGTGCTTCTCGAACCAGCGAACCGGGTGCATGGAATCATGGGAAAACGCACGGTTTCGAGCCAAGTCACACGGAACGGGAAAGTCGGAAGGTGCGGATGATGGACAGGACATCGCACCAGCAATTCTGAACGGATTTGGTAACAAGAGAATTTTTCACGACACGGCGAAGCGGCTATGCCTGAGGGCGTACCGGCTTCGCTTTTTTATCAAGTAAATGTAGGAGGATTTTTGATTATGACGGTACGCAACGAGATTAAGGCGCAGATCGTCCGAGCGGGATACACAATGCAAGAGGTAGTTGACCTACTCCATGAGGAATACGACTGGTCGGACAGTGTTTCCAACCTGTCGGCCAAGCTCCAGCGTGAATCTATTCGCTACAAGGAGGTTGTGGAGCTGGCCGATGTGCTGGGCTACGACCTGATCTGGCAGAAACGGAGGGACAGAGTATGAGCAAGCCGCAGTATGCCATTCTCCGCTTTGCCAAGTACAAGGGGCCGGAGATTGGGAATATTGAAGCCCACAACGAGCGAACCAAAGAGAAATACGCCAGCAATCCCGATGTGGACATCAGCAGGAGCAAGTACAATTTCCATCTGATCGAGCCGGAACGAAAATATCGTGCGGAGGCAGAGCGGCAGATCAAAAAAGCCGGTTGCCGTACCCGGTCAGACAGTGTTCGAGTCGTGGAAGCCCTGGTAACTGCCACACCGGAGTTCTTTCAGGGAAAGAAGAAATCTGAAATCAGAGCCTATTTTCAAGAGGCGCTGGCCTTTCTCCAGCAAAACCAAGACCCCAAAACAATCATATCCGCTGTGGTGCATATGGACGAGAAAACGCCCCATATGCACCTTTCTTTTGTCCCGCTGACTGCGGATGGCAGGCTCAGCGCCAAGGAGATCGTAGGAAACAAGAAAAAGCTGATCCAGTGGCAGGACAAGTTCTGGGAATACATGGTGCTCAAATACCCGGACCTGGAGCGTGGGGAAAGCGCCAGCCAGACCGGACGTGACCATATCCCGCCCAGAGTGTTCAAAGAGATGACCCGACTGACCAAGCAAAAGGCCAAACTGGAGGAACTGCTGTCCGGTATCGGAGCCTTTAACGCCAAAAGCAGAGCTACCGAGATTTCGGCCCTGCTGGATAAGTATATCCCTGCGGTAGAGCAGATGCACAGCACTTTGAAGAAGTATCAGGTGGCATTTACGGAAACCTCCGTAGAGAACAAAAAGCTGAAACAGGAGAATGCTCTGCTGGAGCAGTCTCTGAAAAAAGCAACCCAGGAAAGCACTTTGAAGCAGCTGGCCGATGCCAAGCTGCGGCGGGACTATGCTGACGCTGTTGCTGTGTTGGATCGCATTCCCAAGGAAGTGCTGGATGCGTATGCCTGTGGCGGTCACAGGAGAAAGGAGCGGCCTATTGAGCAAAATCTATGATGATCCGAAATATAATGCGGCTTTTGACCGCTGTATTGATGTAATGACAAAATTGATGCTGAAATATGGAAATCAAGTCTTAGAGCGGCACCAGATGGCTGCTCCTGTTTCTTTGCAGGAACAGCCAGGCACGGAGCAAAGCAGCTCTTTTGCCGACGCTGCTTAAAAGTTTACAATTTACACGTTGTGTAATTATTAAGCCGATGCTATAATAATTACGCAACGTGTGTTTTTTTGTTTATGGAGATGGTGCGATGGACTGCAAAACCAAAATAAAAGAACTGCGGGAAATGACCGGTATGAACCGTAAGGACTTTTGTAAATTCTTTCATATCCCCTATCGGACGGTAACGGAATGGGAACTGGATAACCGCCATGCGCCAGAATATGTCCTGCGTCTTTTGGAGTATTACATCCGCAATGAGGGATTGATAAAATCATCGGCTGAACAGAAACATGCCGGAGAAAGGAGTTCCAGCCATGAAAAGACGGACTAAGTGCTATATTTACACAAGAGTTTCCACCTCCATGCAGGTGGATGGATACAGTCTGGACGCCCAGAAGGATAAGCTACGGAAGTATGCTGAGTATGAAGATATGACCATTGTCGGAGAGTATTCTGACGAGGGCTTCTCCGGCAAGAACATCCAGGGGCGGCTGGAGTTCCAGCGGATGCTGAGTGACATCCAACAGGGCAAGGACGATATTTCGTTTGTACTGGTGTTCAAACTCTCCCGCTTTGGAAGAAATGCGGCGGATGTTCTCAATTCCTTACAGCTGATGCAGGACTTTGGTGTCAACCTGATTTGTGTGGAGGATGGCATTGATTCTTCCAAAGATTCCGGCAAGCTGATGATCTCCGTCCTTTCTGCTGTGGCGGAAATTGAACGTGAAAACATTCGGACGCAGACAATGGCAGGTCGTGAGCAGAAAGCCCGTGAGGGAAAATGGAACGGCGGATTTGCCCCGTATGGCTACAAATTAGTGGATGGCAAATTGGAAATTGCCGAAGATGAAGTGGAAGTGGTACGGCTTATTTACGACAGATATATCCATACCAACGATGGGATCAACGGTGTAGCAAAGTATTTGAATGACCACGGATACAAAAAGAAAATCCGTCAGAATGGTACTATCCCTGGTTTTTCTTCCAATTTTGTGAAAGATATTCTGGACAATCCTGTTTACATGGGGAAGATCGCCTACGGCAGACGCAGAACGGAAAAAAAGCTGGGAACAAGAAACGAGATGCACGTGGTCGAGCAAGACGAGTTCCCAATCTACGATGGCCAGCATGAGGCAATTATTTCGGAAGAAGATTGGAACCTGGCACAGGATAAACGGAAGGCCAACGCCTTTAGGAGAGAAAAAGTAATTGACCCGGAGCACGCACATATATTGTCTGGTATCCTAAAATGCCCTTGCTGCGGTAAAAGCCTTTATGGAAATATGGCCAAGGCACACAGCAAGGATAAGAAAACCCGCTATTACTATTACTGCAAAAATACGTTGGGCGCAACCGGGCACAAATGCACCTTCCGTGTGAACATTGAGCAGACGGAGATGAACCGCATGGTTGCGGCAATCATTTCGGCTATGGTCAATGACCCGCAATTTTCAAAGGCAATCAAAGAGAAAATAGGGACATCCGTTGATACCGAGGATTTGGAAAAGCAGCTTTCTACACTCCAGGCACAGCTTCGTCAGACCTTGGGCATTAAAGCAAGGCTGGAGCGTCAGATGGACACGCTGGATATTAACGATCCCTATTTTGATAGAAAAATTTTGGATTTGCAGCGGCGATATGACGAACAGTATGGTAGAATAGAAGAAATCGAGACACAGATAGATGAAGTAAAAAGCCAGATTCAGAGTATCCGTCAGGAGAAAATCTCCGGCGAAAATATTTACCAACTTCTGCTGGCCTTCGATGAAGTATACGGTGCTGCCACGGAAATCGAGCAAAAAGAGTTTATGAGAGCGTTCATTGAACGAATTGACCTGTATCCAGAAAAGCAGAAAGACGGAAACTGGATTAGGAACATGGTGTTCAATTTCCCGGTTCCTGTGAATGGGCAGGAAGTGAAAGAGTTGCCCTTGGAATCTGGGACAACGCTCGAGTCGGTAGTTCTGATGCAGTATTGTGGAAAATAAGAAAA
>ULXU01052864.1_pt1 | contig 45088 bp, 34 predicted proteins | sample 1961521 | NCBI WGS metagenome assembly ULXU01 (sample SAMEA4835845, study PRJEB28245) | human gut metagenome | biome: gut microbiome; material: fecal sample | place: Denmark | collected 2008
CTCGCAGAGGCGGTTTTGCGAATGGGGTTCTGAATAGTTACAAACATATACAGTCAGAATCAGGAGTACACATGAAAAGCTTTATATGTCAAATGTTCTATAAACAGCGGGCGGCATTCGAACAAAGCTGTGCTTCCAGGGGCAAAGAGTATCCTCTTCCGGAAGACGTTTTCCTACAATCGGATATTTTCTATGACGAGAAGCATGTTCCGGCACATCGTCTGGATGTCTACCGTCCCAGGGGACGGGACGGAGAGATTCTCCCGGTCATCGTCAACGTACATGGCGGAGGCCTCCTCATAGGGAACAAGGAGTTCAACCGTCCCTTTTGTGCCTCCCTTTGTGAGGCGGGGTATCTGGTATTCAGCATTGAGTACCGGCTGATACCGGACTGTCTCTTCTATGACCAGCTGGCTGACCTGCATCTGGCACTGGATTTTATCCGGGATCATCTGACGGAATACGGCGGTGACATTTCCCACATATATGCCTGCGGCGACAGCGGCGGTGCCTGTCTGTTGACTTATGGAATCGCCATGCAGCGAAGCACTGCACTGGCACAGGCTGCCGGAGTAACCCCTTCTGACCTGCCAGTCCGGGCACTTGGCCTGGTCAGCGGTATGTTCTATACGAACCGCCTGGATCAGATCGGACTTTTCCTCCCCAGATATCTCTACGGCCGGCATTATAAAAAAAGTGCTTTTGCCCCCTATGTATCTCCGGAGCACCCGGACATCGTGACCAGCCTGCCACCCAGTCTCCTGATCACCAGTGACAACGATAATCTTCAGAGCTATACTCTGAATTTTGAAAAGGCTCTGCGCAGACATCAGATGCCCCATAAACTGATCAACTACCCGAAGGATCCCCGCCTGACCCATGCGTTCAGCGCTTTTTACCCGGAGCTTCCGGAAAGCAGGGAAGTTATCCACCATTTGATTCACTTTTTTGAACATACCGGGGAAGAATGTAAAGGAGGATGTGTATCATGACATACGACGAAAATGTTTTCAAAGAAAAAGCCAATCGGAAGGCCCGTAAGATCTGGATCGTTTTTGCTGTTTTACTGAGTGCCAACTATGGCTCCGATGCGTCCGGGGGATTATATTCCACCACTTCTTACCTTATTTTTCTAGCATTGTGCTGGCTGCCTCTGATCTTTGGCGAGGTGCTGTTGCGTGTAAAGGGCTGGGCAACGGAACTCTACCGCTACGACCTGGTCATCGGTTACGGCATCTTCTATACCTTTGTTATCTGTACCACAGCGTCACCCATCGCATTCACTTACATCCTTCCGGTGACAAGCTTACTGGTCCTGTATAAGAACCGGAAATTCATGATCAACTGCGGTATCGTCAACTCTCTGATCATTGTGGGCGCTGCCGTCTACCGCTACATGTTAGGCTTTAACAGTGCTTCCGATATGAAGAATTACCAGCTGCAGCTGTCCTGTATCATCCTGTGTTACATCTGCTATGTCATGTCCATCCGCCACTTGAACGAATCCGATGGTGCCATGACCGACAGCATCAAAGCCGATCTGCACAGAGTCGTGACCACCGTAGAACAGGTCAAGACATCCAGCAATACCATTCTGGACGGCATTACTGTCGTAAGAGAGCTGGCTTCCGAGAACAAGCACGGTTCCGATATGGTCATGCTGGGTATGAATGAATTGACAGATAATAACCATATGCTGCAGGATCGGACGACCTCTTCCACACAGATGACTTCCGACATCCGTGCCCAGGTGGAAAATGTTGTGGCACTCATCAGCGAAATGGTATCTCTGGTAGGGAAAACCGAATCCCATTCCAGCGTCAGTGCAGAAGATCTGAAAAGTCTGGTAAGCACTGCCACCACGATGTCAGAGCTTTCTACAGAACTGGAAAATGTCCTGCAGAATTTCCAGCAGGAATTTGGCATGGTGAAACAGGAGACCGGTACCATCGAAAAAATTACAAATCAGACGAACCTGCTGGCCTTAAACGCTTCCATTGAAGCTGCCAGAGCCGGTGAAGCAGGCAAGGGCTTCGCTGTCGTTGCTGAACAGATCCGTACCTTAAGTACCGAAACCCATGCTTCCTCCGGACAGATCAGAGAAGCTCTGTCCCGTCTGGATGCTACTTCCGCTAAGATGACCGCTTCCATTGAAGAGACCTTGAAGCTGATCCAGATCACTTTGGAAAAGGTAACACATACCGGTGAAAATGTAAATCAGATCGCATCTGATTCCGCACAGCTCGGCAGACATATTCAGGTAGTTGATAATGCAATTAAAGAAGTGGAAAGCTCCAATACCCAGCTGGTATCCAATATGGAACAGGTAACTAACATCGTGGAGACCATTACCGGCTGTATTGCACACTCCAGCCAGACCAGTGAACGTATGCTCAGTAAATACGAAGAGACCGCTACCAATATCAATACCATTGAAGATGTCATGGAGAACATGATGTGTGATCTGGGTATCGGTGGCTTCATGGGTATCGAAGATATTCAGCCAGGCATGAAGATCGATCTGAAATTAGCCGGTCAGGGAGATACGGAATACCTTGGAGAACTGATCGAACAGATTCCGGAAGGCCTGCTGGTATCCTGTCAGAAGGAACTAGTACTCACCAATACCACTTCCTGCACCTTACAGATCACTGCAGGCAATATCCTGTATTGCTGGGACAAGGCAGCCATCTCTCCTGCTCCTGAAAAGGGTGCTCATGCCTTCAAAATCGTCATTAATACCAGACCCCGGATCAATAACCGCCGTAAATACCCCCGTATGGATCTGGACAATGCCTGCACCATTAAGTTCAATAATTCCGAAAAGGAATATGAAGCTACCATGGATAATATCAGTGCCAACGGCTTTGCTTTCCTGGCGACAGATAATATCTTCACCCAGAGCAAGAATGCCTCGGTCACTGTCACTATCCATGATTTCGCTCTCCCGGATCACAATGTGCTGGAAGGACGTATCATCCGCTGCTCCGATGATAACGGTCTGTTCATCGTAGGCTGCCAGATGCCGGAGGATAACTTCTATATCCTGGAGTATGTAGAGAAAAATCTGGAAAGTAAGAAATAGTCAAATACAAAAGGGTGTCGCACAGCGGCACCCTTTCTTGTTTGGTTTTATAGTTTCATCTATGGCTTCAGGAGCCGGGCGATCAGACCCTCGACCTCCTGGAGCTGTTCTTTTGTGCTCTCCTTGTGGCTTTCCTTGCGGTATTTCGAAGGGGACATTCCCTTCATAGCGTGAAAAGCCTTGGTAAATACCAGGGCATCGCTGTATCCGCAGGACAATGCAATACTCTCGATAGGATAATTCGTGGAGTCCAGAAGCTCTCTCGCCTTGGTAATACGGAAGGTAGTAAGGAACTGCTGGGGGGACATCCCCAGATAGTTCTGGAACAGCGTATATAAATAGCTGCGGTTGATACACACATAGTCCGCCACATCCGTGACCTTGATGGGGTTACAGTAGTTGCTCTGGATAAAGGAGACCGCTTTTTTCACATACTGGTTCCCCTTATCCTCTTCCTCTCTTGCCACCACACCGGCGCTGTCGGCGATCACCGACAGAAATACTCCCAGCAGTCCGTTCCTTCGCAGATCATCCGCAATGCCAAAGGTATTGTGCTCCATCATATCCCGGACGATGGAATACAGTTCCTCTGATTTATCACAGGAAAAAATAGGATGTCTGTCTGACAGTCCCATGCTGTGTAAATATTCTTCTGCCCGGCTCCCGGCGAACCCCACCCACAGGTAACTCCAGGGGTCCTTCGCATCCGCCTGATAAAAAGCCAGTTCATTGGGCTGGATCAGAAATCCATAGCCCGCCTCCAGCCGGTATTCCTTGTCGTGAAACCGGAAATGTCCCTTGCCACTCAGGACATAATGGATCAGGTAATGGGGCTTGGAGGCCGGTCCGAAGCTGTGCAGCGGTGCCGTCTGGGAGCATCCGCAGCAGTTCACATACAGACTTCCTGTTTTATCATTGACAAAATCCAGTTTAAATGCTTTTTCCATGATCGGATCGTTTCCCTTCTGCGTTGCCGCTCTCTCATCTAATTCACGAGGATCCCGCCGTTTTCATCAAATTCGACACCGAAATCCCGGCTGTATTCATTCATACGCTGCAAAATTCTCTTCTTATCCTCACCTGCTGCCGGAGTAGGCTTAAAATCATTCCGGGTGGACACAGAACTCACCATGCAGGGAATGATCCTGGCATTCCGGTCCTCCACCTTTTGTCCGTTTTCGAATGTAAATGTCTGCTGGAAGATCATGGTGTCTTTATCTGCCGGGTTCCGGTTGGCTCCGAAACAGAAATTCGCCAGGCTATAGATAATATATCTGCCCTTATATTCTTCGATTCCCTGAAGGACATGGGGATGATGACCAATGACCAGATCCACGCCCCAGTCAATGCATTTTCTCCCCAATACCTGCTGATAATTCTCCGGGTAAGTGTCTTTCTCGATCCCCCAGTGACAGCATGCCAGGATCAGATCCACATTCTGTTCCCGCAGAGTTTCAATATTGTTCTGGATCAGCTTTTCCACCTGTGCGCCCCATTCTACCTCATTGACAGAGATGATTCCTATTTTCAGATTCCGCTCTCCGCCGTGGGCTGCCGCACTGTCCGGGATCTCATAAACACCTACATTTTTATCATAGGCATAGACGATCCCTTCCTGCTCCAATGCCGCCACTGTGTCCCGGCTTCCCTGTTCGCCATAATCCAGGCGGTGATTGTTGGCGAAGCTGACGGCCTCAATGCTCCCCAGTGTCAGCAGATGCGCATAGGCCGGATCTCCTTTGATACAATAGGTCTGCCCTTCCCGCATCTGTTCCGATATGGTCAGCGGTCCTTCCAGATTCACAATGGTCATATCGTCCGCATCAAAGATGTCTCTCACATTTTCGAAAAAATAGCCCTCATCCTCTGCCTGATCGTAGGCCTGTCGGAAAGAAGACCCGTAATCCTGCTCCTGATGCGTTCCCAATGTCACATCCCCTGCTGCGGAGATTGTGATCGTATATCGGTCACTTGCCAGAGCCGTGGAACTTTCTGATATCCCCGACACTGTCACATCCGCTTCCCCGGAAGCTGTACCGGTCTGGGGACTGGCTGTGGAAGACTCCTGCGTCTGGCCGCTCTGGATCCCGGAATGGTAACCACCGATGGGCTGCGCCAGATCTTCCCTTCCCGGAATGTAGACCTGCTGTGTCAGATCATCGCCACATCCGCCTAGCATTATGACTGCCGCTGCACAGAACAGTGCCGTAAGTCTCTGTTTTCGATACCCCATAAGCTGCTCCCTCTATTGTCGTATCATGATCCGCACCCTCGATGCTTACATCCGCTCCACCGTTCGTTCATCATGCTGGCACATTGAATCTCTTGCGCTCATTGTAACATCAGTCCCCTGAAGTTTCCGATGTGGAAGTGCTGTCTCCGTCACCGTACAGATTCTCCTGCAGGAATTTCTTGTTGGCTTCAAAATCCACTTCCAGCACTGCCATCTCGCGGATCGTCGCATCCTTATAAGTGCCCTCCAGCGGGATACTATTCTGGATAATATCATAGGTCACGAGCTTCGGTGCCATCAGACTTAACCGGTAGCATTCCGCCTGGGTCAGATTCGTGGTCAGATTCGACATCAGACCATCGATCAGCCCCTTAGGATTGGTCAGCATTCCCTGCGGCAGCTTGTGGATCACCTCAGTCAATACTTTTCTCTGCCGTTCGGTTCTGCCGAAGTCCGTACCAATGTAACGGTTTCTGCAATAAGCCAGTGCCTGCGGTCCGTTCAGATGTACCATACCTCCGGAAGTGTCTGCAAAATAGTCTGTTCCTTCCGGTCTGCCAAACAGAATATTATATTCTACCAGATATCCGTTCACATACTCTACTTCCTTGCTGGTCAGCTCCAGATCCACACCGCCGACCGCATCTACGAGGTTGGCAAATGCTTCGAAATTCACCAGTACATAGCGGCTGATATGAATATCGAAATTCTGCTCTATGGTCTCCATGAGCAGTTCTGCACCGCCGTAGGAATATGCCGCATTCAGACGATTACCCTTATGTCCCGGAATGTCCACATACATATCACGAAGCAGGGACGTCATATAGATTTTCTTGGTCTTGTTACTGATAGATAACAGGATCATGGCATCGGATCGGCCATCCTCGCCGTTTTCACGGGAGTCGTTACCGATCAGCAGGATATTGGTCACACCGTCTTCCTTCATCGGGGAGGAGGCTTCTGATTCGATCTTTTCGTAGTTCATCTCTCCGTAGACCTTTCCTACCAGCACATACAATCCTGCTGCCAGGAATACAATGATCAGCGCTACTGCGATCAGGAAACGCTTAAGTCCTGATTTTTTCTTCTTTCTGCCGCTCCCGGCTCCCTTTTTGTTTCTTTTTCTGTTCCTCTTATCCGCTTTCGTATCTATCTCCTCACGCTTCCCGGATTTTCTTCCGGAGCGTTTTCTATCGTTATAATCGTCGTAATCGTCCTCGTAATCCTCATAGTCCTCCACATAGTCATCCCGTCTGCTGCTGCGGTGGGTTCTATCGGAGGTCTCCTGTCTGCGGCGGTCAGCGTTACTGCTGCGTCCGCCACCGTTACGGCTCTCTGAATTCTTACGCTCTGTCTCTCTGCGGGCCGCCTGTCTCCTGCGGTATGCGGGATCATCCCAGTCTTCTGCATAATCCTCCCAGGATCCTGCTCTTCTGTCAGATCCGATCACATCCAGTTCCTCCTCTTCCTCGTCCTTCATGTCATACATCTGCGGAGTGGGACGGCTTGCGGCCTGACTATTTGCTGTACGAGGCCCGGCATTTGTCGCCTGATATCCTGCATTACGGCCGGTCCTGCCTTCGGGTGTCTGCATTCCCTGCATCTCCTGCTGCAAAAAGGCTTCCAGTCCCTTTTGTATATCTTCCATCTCCTGAATGGAGTCTCTTTCTTTATCGCTCATCCTGTACCTCATTTCTTCATACCTGATTTTGCATATCTCTATTCCTATTCGTCTCCTAGGATAATACCACACTCTTCTGTATTCGTCACGGCAGAAATCCTTAATATTTGCTTAAATGTTGTACGATATTTCTTAATAAAGTTCTGACATCCATGAAAAAAAGACTATCTGCGGCAGCTGCACGATTTTCTTTCGTATGTCTGCTACAGATAGTCTCTGCATTTTTGTTGACTTATGTCTGCTTTATTTATGAGCGATCCTTGCGTCTATGTAATTTTTCAGAGATTCCACAGTCTCATCCACGCCCAGCCTGCTGCTGTTAATGGACAGATCATAGTTACGGGAATCTCCCCATTTTACCTTACAATGGCTGTTATGATAAGATTTTCTGCGACGGTCCTTCTCGATCATACGCTCTTCGGCATGACGGGCATCCAGCTCATAGATCTCCATGACACGTTTGATCTTGGCTTCCCGGTCTCCCAGTACAAAGATAGAGATCAGATTCGGATTGCCCTTCAGCACAATCTCGGAACAGCGTCCTACGATCACGAAGGATTCTCCTGCTTCCGCCTTTTTCTTAATATAATCGAACTGCATTCTGGCCACATTGTCTGCCGGAGAGCTGTTCATTCCCATTACACTGCGGTACAGGAATTTGTTACGTCTCGTTTCATCGAACTCTGCCAGTTCCTCGCTGCTTACATTCATGCTTGCAGCTACCTCGTCTAACAGGTTGTGATCGTACATCGGCAGCTTGTAATACTCTGCCAGCTTCTGTGCGATCTCATGTCCGCCGCTGCCGTATTCGCGGCTGACGGAGATAATCAGTTGTTCACTCATGGGTTGCCCTCCTTATAGCTTTACAGGTATCTCGCATAGATCATTACCATGGAGATCACTATTACTATTATAGTCGCAGGAGCCATAACTTTGCAATATTTTCCCCACTTAATCATATGACCAGCTTTCGCCGCAGTGGCAATACCCACTACATTGGCAGAAGCTCCGATGGGCGTCGCACTGCCACCGATATCGGTTCCCATAGCCAATGCCCATGCCAGAATGGACAGATCCACGCTCTGGGCAGCAGACAGGCTGCTGATAATCGGGATCATGGTCGCTGCGAAAGGAATATTATCCACAAATGCACTGGCGATGGCGGAGATCCACAGAATAATGGCGATCATCAGCATCAGATTGCCGTTACTGATGTCTCCGATGAAGTTCGCCATGACTTTCAGGATACCTGTCTGCTCCAGCCCACCTACGACCATAAACAGTCCGATGAAAAACAGCAGCGTCTTGTAATCGATCTGTCTGATCAGCTTCAGAGCATCTCTGCCTGCAGCGATCAATGTCACGATGGAGATGAATACACCGATGCAGGATACGGTCAATCCGGTCTGTGCATGGGTCACCAGCAGTACTACCGCACACAGGAAGATCACGGTGCTGATAATAAATCCTTTTTTGTCGGTAATTGCCTCGGAAGGATCCGGGTAGGTCTGGTTACTGCCTGCCGCAGCAGCCTCGCTGGCCCGCAGTTCCTTGTGGAATACCAGATAGAAATACAGTACCACCACGATCAGGGATACACCTGCGATCACACCGGTATTGGTCAGGAAATCAGTGAAGGAATATCCCAGGGAAGTACCGATGATGATGTTGGGGGGATCTCCGCACATGGTAGCGGATCCACCCAGATTCGCACAGAACACTTCAGCCAGGATCATAGGCACCGGATTGAACTTCAACAGCTGTGACAATTCAATGGTGACTGCTGCCAGGAACAAAATTACGGTGATACTGTCAATGAACATTGCCAGTATACCGGATAATACCATAAAGGTGACAAACAGCGGTACGACCTTATACTTGACCATCTTGGCAAGGCGCATGCACAGCCAACGGAAAAATCCCACACGGGCCATTCCCTCTACCATGATCATCATTCCCGCTACGAACACGATAGTCTCCCAGTTGATTCCACTGGAAGCCTCTGCGGACTGTCCCGCCGTATACCAGAAATGACTCGTGAAAAAGCTGCCTAAGTTCAAGGTCTCCAACACTGCGCTCATACTGTGCATTCCCAGTCCGAATACCAGTATCAGTGTCAGCAGGCCGCAGCCCAATGTGATAATGTGTCTCTCCCATACTTCCAGGACGATCAATACAAACATCGCCAGAAATATGATTACTGCAAGTATTTGTGCTACCACTTTTCCTGCCTCCTTGTAAATATATCATTTTATCTCGTTAAGCGTTTTTAATCCTGCTTTCACCTTTTATTTTCCCTTTTTTATGAGAAATTAAGTGGATTTCGCACCTCACGATTTAGAACGCTTAAGATTTGATTCTATCCGAAATATCGGCATAAGTCAATTCTTCTTTCGGCTTCTATGCATAAATATTCCGTTAAGGTTTTTTACAAATAACGAAGCATAAAAAACTCCGGAAGATCCTGCCTGCTTACCGATCTTCCGGAGCCTTTCGATTGCTTATATTTGCTTATATTGTTTTATTCATTTCGGAAGCTTTCAATATCGTTCTTTCCCACATACTGTAAGAACATCCGATGCATCTCGATACCACTCTCACCGAAATACAGCTTCATGTACTTCTCGCCGTCCTGATGGATTGCCAGAATCACTGTCTGTTCCACGATTTTTCCCTCTGTGCCGTTGATGGTCACGGTCTGTTGTAAGGTATTATTCATGAACACGGAAATAGGCAGCTGCGCCAGCGGACCCAGCGTAGAACTCATCCGGAATACCAGTTCATATCGTCCGACCTTAGGGAACCGCAGCTGGTATACCGCACCGGTACCCTTCTTCGTGGACAACTTCTCCAGCGGAAGTTCAATCTCTTCACCGGTCTTCGGCTCCGGCAGCTCCAGCCGGGCCAGCACCTGTCCGCTGTCTCCGGCTCCTTCGGTGCTTACCGGGCTGTGAAGCTCCGTGCACTTCTCTTCCTCTCTGTCAAGCAGCCTCTCCATGGCAACGGAGCGTAGCAGGAACCCACAGATATTTGCAGCATTCCGTGTAAGCTGTGCTCTGGTCAGCCTGCCGTCTGCCAGCCCCTCTGCGGTATTATCTCCGGCAGAATTGGCTGCTGCATCAGCTACGACCATATAGATATCGTTCTGCGCCCGTACCATGGGAACCGTCTGTTTCCCGGAGCCTGGCTCACCTTCCTCATTGATCTTTGCCCACCAGTCGGTCATGACAATACCCTGATAGCCCCATTCCTTACGGAGAATGGTTGTCAGAAGATCATAGCTGCCTGCGGTCCACAGTCCGTTCACCGGGCCATAGGTGGACATGATGCTGTAGGCTCCGCCCTGTTTTACAGCGATCTCAAATCCTTTCAGATAGATCTCCCGCAGCGCCCTTTCGGATACAATAGCATTGGCATCATGCCGTTTGAATTCCTGATTATTACATGCAAAATGCTTGATGGTTCCGGTAACTCCATATTTTCCCATGCCTTTCAGCTGTGCTGCCGCCATGGTACCGGTGAGGTACGGATCCTCGGAAAAATACTCAAAGTTACGTCCATTCAACGGATTTCTGTGAATATTGATGCCGGGGCCTAAGAGGGAATCAATCTTGTTCTTACGAAGCTCCATGCCCTCCATCTCATACAATTCCTCCACCAGCTCCGGATCGAAGGTGCAGGCCAACAACGTACCGTTCGGCAGCGCATAGGCCATGGTACCGCAGTCCATACGGATGCCGGAAGGGCCATCGGAACAACAGGCTGCCGGAATACCGAACTGCTGCAGTCTGCCGGTCACACCGCCGAAAGCTGCTGCCGTTCCGGGGGTAACTTTCGGGGAACACATGCCTTCTCCTCTGGTCATGCAGATCAGATCTTCGTCTGACAGTTGTGTCAGAAACTGTTCCAACGTAATCTTTTTGTCATAGACATCTGCCAGCTTCCATCCCTGATCTCCCATATATTCACTCCGGGTGGGTCTTTCCTGCATAATACGCTCTGCCAGATCGATGGTCCGCAAGGGAACGTCCTCCCAGTTGGCAATGGCATGGTCACTTTCTCCGAAGAAGAACGGTCTCAGACGTTTAAACCCCTGCACCGGAGCCAGTGCCTCCGTAACTGTTTGTACGACCTGCAGCTCCGATAACGTCACTTTGCCGGCTTCTTTTGCACTCCGCACATCGGTACCGACATAGAAGATATAGTCTCCTGCTTCCAGTACATAACAGGATTTATGTCCGGTGACACCACTGTCATCATAGGACGCAAGCTCCGTCAGTTCTGCTTTCAGGATCAGTTCTTCACTTGCTCCGGGCTTCAGTTCTTCCGTCTTGGCATAAGCTGCCAGCTGACGCAGCGGCTTTCCCAGCTTTCCCTGAGGAGCCTCCACATAGACCTGTATGGTCTCTCTGCCGGACATACCGCCAACATTTGTCACTTTCTCAATGACAGTTGCCTCGGTACCCTGCACTGCCAGTCCCATGCTCTCTGTCTGGAACCGGGTATAGGACAGTCCAAAGCCAAAGGGATATTTTACCTTGTCTCTGGCAAAGGTCTCAAAATAGCGATAACCTACATAGATGTCCTCGGTATAAAAATTCTCCACCGGATCCCCGAAATTCTCCGTGGAAGGATAATCCTCAATATCTTCCGCAATAGTATCGCTGAGCTTACCACCGGGGTTCACTTTTCCTGTCAGGACATCTGCTGTGGCTCTGCCGCCCTCCTGGCCGCCCTGCCATACATAGAGCACAGCCTGTGGCTGATATCGGTCGACCCACTTCATATCCATGATATTACCCACATTCAGCACAACGATCGTCCGGGCAAATGCATTGCAGACATTACGAAGAATTTCTTCCTCCGCAGCTGTCAGCAGATAACTGCCTTCCGCAGCACTATTATCCTTGTCTTCTCCTGCGGTTCGGCCGAGAACCACAATCGCCAGATCCGACTGTTCCGCCGCCTGTCTCGCCAGTTCTTCGCTGACGGGCATTTCTTCCTGGTTCCAGGGCTCCATGGCCCATCCCTCTCCTATATCAAAAGGATGATCCTTCAGCCATTCCCGGTACTGTGCCTCCAGTACCTCATTCACCTGTACGGTGCCGTCTTCCTTGAGACTGTCTGTAATATTGGTCACATATGGAGCATTGACCATACCTCCGGAACCCGTACCGCTCTTATAATGCTCGAACTGGGCTCTGCCGAAGATGGATACTCTCTGTCCCTTTTGTAACGGCAGGGTATCCTCTTCATTACGAAGCAGTACGCTTCCCTCCGCCGCCACACGTCTTGCAAGTTCCGCATACTTTTGATAATCCAATGTGTATTTCATATGCCTGCTCCTCTCTTATCTTTGTTTCATATCACAGATACTCCGTGATCAGATTATTTTCATCTGCAGCATCAGAAAAGCTTGACGCAGCTAGAGAATGATCCTGACTACAAATTCCTCGTTCTCCATGAAAAACTGATACTGACCATGAAGACTCTCTACATAGTATACGATACTTCTGACTCCCAGTCCATGTCCGGATCGTTCTGTCACCGGGATCCCATCTGTAAAGACGGGAGGCTCCTGCACCGGATTTTTCTCCATCAGCAGAAGATGACCGGCTGTTTCCGACAGCATCAGCTGAATCCTTCGTTCTTTTTCCGGCAGCTGCTGTACTGCATGCATGGCATTTTCCAATACATTGGATAAAATAGCGCAGAACATCATTTCAGAACAGGGAAGTTTCCCGCCGATGGCTGCCTGCACCTTCCACTGGATTTTTCTCTCCGTAAAGCGCATATCATACGTAGACAATACGGAATTCAGCATTTCATTTTTACAGTATGTCTTTATAACAGTATCTTCATAGGTCTGACTGATCTCATTCAGGTATTTCAGTGCTTTTTCGTTATCTCCCTGCTGAATCAGGGTACGAAGTATTGAAAAATGATGTCTGGTATCATGCCGTAAAATAGACATCTTTTTCTCGCTTTTTCTCGTATTGGTCATTTCTGTCTGGAATGAATTCAGCTGCATCCGGATCAGTTCATTGTACTGCTCCGCCTTGTTCTTCATCTCGTACTCCCGGAAATATACCAGTAAAAAGAGCAGATACGTCAGACACATGGCAAACCCAAGGAATTCCGGAACCGCCTTATTTCCCGTATACAGCAGACTGGAAAATTTCGTGGTGACATAATCGAAAATATAATATATCATGGGCAGACTTCCGATAATAAGAAGTTCCCTGTCTGTCTTGGCAAACAGCATTGCTGTCGTCTGACAGACATACCTGCACAAAATGACAAAAACTCCAATGGTCACCAGGATTCTGCAGGCATAATAACACCACTCCTGCCTTGTCACAAATAATGCAAAAAGTCCCATCCAGTTACTACACTGACAACATAGATATGCCGTGAAAATAGAAATCAGGGAAGGAAGAACACGGAATTTGTAATGCAATACCAGTACACATAACAACGGGACATGCACGATCAGTGGATAAATCTGATCTACTGTTTCTGTTCCAAAGAGAAGTACACACAGAACATATAGAATTCCTGAAACAACCGCCAATGACAACAATTGCAATATATTTTTCTTATCCTGCTTCACTCCCAGAAAAAATGCCGACAGGAAGATTCCAAACAGCATTGTCGTTGTATGATGTGTATATGTTAATATCTGTAGTACCATTTTCTTCTCTCTTTCGTATTCTTACCATACATTTTTTACGGTATAGACCATTTCTATTATATAAGACTCTGAAGGAGAAATCAATTTGGGGATGATTTGACTTTTTGCGTCACAAATGTCAGTATGTCTCACCTGCGGTATCCTGTGATTCTTATATCGTGAGCATAGCTCACTCAATGCATTTCGTAAAATCACATTTGCAGGCAAGTGATTTTGCTTCATTGTATCATAAGCTCATTATATCTTATGCTGGCGTCTGGTATCACTGGGACTGACACCATAAGCATTGCGGTAGGTTCTGGAAAAATGCACCAATGACGCAAATCCGGTCTTCTGCGCGATCTCCTGGATCGCCAGAGAAGATTCCACCAGAAGTCTTCCGGCTCTGGTCAGCCGGACATTGGTAAGGTATTCCAGAACGGTGGCTCCGGTCACCTCGCGGAAAATACGGCAAAAATAGTATTTACTTAAATGGATCTGGGATGCAATGGTCTCCAGATCTATTTTTTCCGCATAATGGGCATTGATATAGGCGATGGCGTCCAGGATCTCCTGTCTGGGAGCTGCCGAGAGCTCCGGCATCTGTGTCCGCTCCTGCCTCGTATAGTAGTCTCTGCACAGCAGCAGCAGTTCCAGACAATAGTTTTTCTTTAATTTCTCGGCCACAGCATCGTGGCGGTTATAATATTTCCGCAATCGTTCGAAAACCTCTGCCAGTTCTCCGGATTGTTCCGGCGTCAGATGCAGAATATCATTCTGCAGGACCTCCAAAAACCGCTGTTTTTCCGCAGGCCTTAACATTTCATCCAGATAATCCGGTGCAAAATTCAAGACATACCGGGCATAGAAATCCGAGGACAGGCTCTGCATATAATGGGTCTGGTAAGGCTTGATCAGGATGATGTCTCCCGGATTCAGCACATGACAGACACCATCCAGGAAGATGTATCGCATCCCCTTCACCACAAAAAAAAGTTCGTAAGTATCGTGATAATGATTGGTCTGCATGTCATTTTTCTTAGAGGTCTCTATGTATTCCAAAAACAGATCCGAATAGGGATCAAAAATCGTACGAAGCATCTGTTTCCTTTCCCGGAAAAGATTCCGGCAAGATTCATATTATTACTTTTCACTATCGCAAGATATGTTAAACATTATCCAAAATAAACGATTATAATGTAATTATATAATAAATCTTGTGCCATGTGAAGTATATTGGAAGGAGATAACTTATGGAGAAAAGACCTTTAGACTATGCAAAAGCATCCATGGATACCATGATGCGCAAATGGGAAGCCCCCAAGCTTCCGCCCGAAGGAAGATTCCATTATCATCAGGGAGTATTCCTGTCCGGAATGTACAAAAGCTATGAACTTTGCAAAGAGGAAAAATATTTTGATTACATCAAATCCTGGGTGGATGCCGTCATCACCGAAGACGGTGTGATCAAACAGGCTGATATGGGGCAGTTCGACGATATGCAGCCGGGTATTCTGTTATACCCTCTCTATCATCGTACCGGTGATGCCAGATATAAGAAAGCTCTGGATTCTCTGATGGCTGCCATTGATCGTTATCCCACCACTCCCGAGGGCGGCTATTTCCACAAGGCTGATCTGCCGGAAGAAATGTGGCTGGACGGTCTGTACATGGAAGGTCCGCTGCGCGCGCAGTATGGCGCAGAATTCCATCACCCCGAATATTTTAATGAGGTTATCTTCCAGGCTCTGACCATGCAGAAACATACCCGTGACCCCAAGACCGGTCTGCTGTATCATGCCTGGTCCTATGACAGGAAAGTAGAATGGGCTGATAAGGAGACCGGCTGCTCCCCCGAATTCTGGGGCAGAGCCATGGGATGGGTGCCTGTAGCCCTCCTGGACGAACTGGATTTCATTCCCGCCGATCATCCGGACAGAGCAAAACTGGAAAAAATGGCAGTGGATCTGTTAAAGTCTCTGCTCGCATTCCAGTCTGAAGACGGCAGATGGTATCAGGTAGTCAACCGGGGCGATGATCCCGCCAACTGGCTGGAGAATTCCTGCAGCTGCCTGTATGTTGCCGCCCTGTGCAAAGCGATCCGCAAAGGTCTGCTGGATGCATCTTATCTGGAATATGCCCGCAAGGGTTATGAGGGTGTGATCCGCTCCCTGACCTGGGAAGGTGATGACCTCATTATCGGTAATGTCTGCATCGGAACCGGTGTCGGTGATTATGACCACTATATCCACCGTCCCGTATCCGCCAACGACCTGCACGGGGTCGGTGCATTCCTGCTGATGTGTGAAGAGTGCGAACAAGTATTTTAATATCTTGTGTAACTATTCAGAGCCATGTAAAGATTATCAAATGATCGTTGAATGCTTGCATTCGTAAGAGCAATTGATAATCTTTATAGGGCGGAGTAACCACATGAGCAAATAACACGCAGGCATTTTATTCAGAAAAGTCTCGCTTATATTATTACTTTTTACAGCTTTACTTTTACAAAATCATGTCCCATGGCGGGAAGCACCTTTTCGATCAGATCCGCTGTCCGCATCCGGAGACTGGAGGTATTGATGCAGGGATGGCACCCGAAATATTCGCTGTCCAGCACCTCCTCATCGATCAGCAGCTTCACCTGATGTTCCTTATCGTTCATCAGACCGAGCACACTGACAGAGCCGGGCGTGATATCCAGGAATTTCTCCATGTATTCCGGCTTGGCAAAAGAAAGCCTCGCCGAGCCGATCTGCGCCGACAGATCCTTGGTATGGAACACCTTGGTGTCCGGGATCATCAGCAGATAAAAGGCAGTCTCCTGGCGGTTGCACAGGAACAGATTCTTGCAGACCATGGATTCCAGGATCTCATCCACTTCCTTACAGTCCTCCATGGTCATGGCCGGAGCGTGATCCACACGGTCATATTCCACACCTAAGCCATCCAACAGGTCATAGGTGCGGATTTCTTTGTCCAGTCTGCCGGTGGTATCGGCAGGTCTTCCTTTTTGTAATACTAATGTCATTGTCTTTTCCCCTTTGATGTCTAATAACCGATGGTGTCGTTTACGAGGATCACATGGATCCGGTCCGCATGTCTGGAATATCTCGTGATCAGGAACTGACAACAGATGGTATCCGGAGACTTGCAGTCGAAGCATTTTCCGGTTTCTTTGCAGGGAGTCTTGATGTCGAATCGCTGGGCATTGATAGGTGCTGCCACGTTTCTCGCACGCTTCATGGCGCTGTCTAAATCTGCGCAGACCTTGTTCATGCCGACGATGAAGATTACTTTCCTCGGTCCCTGGGCTATGCAGGAGACACGGTTGGAATTGCCGTCGATATTGACCATGACACCGTCGCTGGTGATGGCATTGGCACTGGAGAGGAAGATATCCGCATCGTAAGCTGCCATCAGTCCTGCTCTGGCATCCATCTTAGAGCGGTCGATATAGTGGTAATTGCCTGCTTCCAGAGCGGAGATCAGTCCGATCTCTCCGGCGCTCATGCATCCGCCCATAGCGATGGTGCTTCCCTCCGGGATCAGCTCCAGTGCCTGTTTCAGCGCAGCTTCCTTATCCTCTGCATAATAACCTGACATGTTGCGGGACTGTAATCCCTTGATCACTGTTTTGGCCAGCTGTTCATTTCTTTTTCTGATCATTTCATTCATCTCTTAACCTTCCTGCCTTTCCGTCATCTGCAAACTTTATTCCTGTGGGACGATTTCTTTTTGATCCTATGATGTCGGGGTCAAAAGCCCCCGACTTTGATACCTACGGATTGCTTCGTGCTACGCACTCCCTCGTCTCCGCTCCGCTTCGGTCCGTGCTAAACATGTGCCACTGGCACATAGCACCCTACCCAATATTCGCATATCGTGGGATTATCATCCTATTTTATCAAAAAAACAATTTCGTGTATAGCAACCAATAGAAATATTTGACAATACTTGATGGGACTTCCTGTGCCTCTTACACCTGTACATCTGCTGTTCATCAACCTGCTGACCGATTCTCTTCCGGCCCTGGCAATCGGCATGGAACCTGCAGATGACGACCTTCTGAAGGAAAAGCCCAGAAATCCACGGGAAGGAATCCTCACCAGAGGCTTTGTGATTACGATGATAACACAGGGTCTGCTGATCGCAGCAGCCTCCATGACAGCTTATCACATCGGACTGACCATCAGTTCGGCTATGGCCTCCACTATGGCTTTTGCCACACTGGCACTGGCCAGATTGTTCCATGGTTTTAACTGCCGTGGCAGCGAATCCATCTTCCGGCTGGGACTGACCTCGAACCGGTACAGCCTCTATGCTTTCGCCGCTGGAGCCTCTTTACTGGCACTGATAATCTTCATCCCGGGACTGCACAGTGTATTCAGCGTAACCGATCTGCCTATGACAGCACTCGGTCAGATCGTGGGGCTTGCTCTCATGCCGACCGTGCTGATACAGATAATGAAAATTATCAGACATAGATAATTGGTTTAATCAATATCTTCCACAGACTGCAATCTTTCCTTTTTTACCTTCAGATATTCTTCCGCATAATGTGTCTCTTCGTCGGTCGTCAGAATGACCTCCTGCCCCTGCGGCATATCAATATCCGTTGCCACAAGCAGGAGGGAATCCTCCTTCAGCCAGCTTTCCATCCCTGTGAAAAACTGCGGATCGCAGTGATCTGCCCCTTTCAGCTCATTATGATATCTGTCAAAGGAATAGTTCACGGGAGACAGTACATTATAGTCATAATAGCAGACACCCTGCCCCGTCCAGAAGCTCGTTCTGTTCTTCCCCGTCTGCGTTCTCCACGTTCACGTCATAAGGGTTGGTGCTTACCGAAAAGTTGCCCAGAGAAAATTTCCCATTCTCTTGCATTGACACCGGTGCCATTACACGAAAGCTGGAATCATAAAGCGACATTGCTATCTGATCCAGCTGTATACCCACCACTACGCTTGCAAAAGGTTTTCCTCCTCGGAAATCAAACCGGATATTGTCTCCCAGAACGGTACCCATATAAGTATTTCCTTCATATTCCCGCAGCAGGGAATCCAGACTCAGATCTATACTTTCCTCAGGATCTGACTCCCCGTTTTTATCCAGGAAATCCACATGAAGTGTATGGAACTGTTCATCTAACGTATCCGCCGCAAGGATCCGGCTTTCAAAATCTTCAACCACATTTGTATATTCGGAGACCTTCGGAGTTCCTTTCTGTACATCTACATAATACAGTCCTTCCACATAGACACCGGTTCCTGTCCCCTGTATGGTAGAAATATAGTACTCCTTGTCGCCATCCTCGTCATAATCTGCTGCTTCTACCGCAGGTGGTGCCGAATACATGTTTTGCCAGGGGATTTCCACCCTGTATTCCCGGTCTCCGTCATGGATCACCAGACAGTCTTCTGCACCGTTGCCCCAGACACTGACTGTCTCATCATAGGAATAAGACAGCACACCATACTCTCCTTCCGGCAGCTCCCGGGCAGCATCCACCGAGACCTGCTCCGCCAGGGTTTTCTCCTGATATAGTCCGGTCTGGTAGGTAAGTTTCTCCGGCTCAGGTTCCGTTGTCGTCTCCGGGATTGTCTGTGAGGTGGCTGGAGTGGCTGTAGCGGTTTCCTGACTGATTCCTTCTGCCTGAGCAGATTCGGTATCAGAAATTTCCAAAGCGTCCCTACTGCTGCCGCAGCCTGTCAGAGAAAATGCCACGATCAATACCAGTAATCCGCTGCTTATTTTGGATATCATTAGCAATCTTTTTATTTCCATTATTTTTCCCCTTTGTTTCTTTGAAATTTATTTATCTGGCATCCGTTCCCAATACCTGCATAATCTGTTGATACATCGTATAAGCAGCCTCTGCCGACTGCATATCTCCCAATGCATTATAAATCTCAAACAGTCTTAGATATACCCGATCCATATTGGGGGCATAATATTTCAGAATCTCAATTTCAAGTATATTTACCAGATCTTTCTGTTTTAATTGTAAAAATGCATGGGTTGACTTGTTATAATATTTTTTCGCTTTCAGATAATCCCGTACTGCATATCCGGCATCTCCCGCATCAATGAAATCCTGTATCAGGTTCATGAGATTATGGGTATCCATCCGCTCTTTGTAAATATTATTTCCTATTTCCGCTGCTTCCGTATAATACTCGCTGGCTATCTGCAGTAAGTTTCCTTGTCCATATTTCTCTGCGCAGACGGTGTATAATCTTCCCAGCCCGCTCTCAGCAGATTTCAAGTCTCTTAAGGTCCCATTGCAGGGGAAAAGTTCATAATTCTTCTTAGCTATCCGTTCTGCCTGCTTATAACCTTTTTCCGCCGATCCGTAATTTTCCATCGCAAGCTGTATATCATTCAACAAAAGCTGAGATGTAAAATAGGATCTGGCCCCCTCTAAATCCAGTTCTCCCTTAATGTCCAGATATTGCTCTGTCAGCTGCATCTGTCTTTCAAAATAATCTTGTGCCTTTTCATAGTCCCGGACAGAATAATATATTTTTCCAAGGTCATAGCATACCTTGATCATATCTTCACAGCCCAGCTGGTAATTCTCACAGATTTCCAGGAACATCAGATAGATACGTTTTGCTTCCTCGATCTTCTGATGCATAAAAAACTCATTTCCGTATTCATACAGGCTGTGCAGATAATCCAGAAGTCGGTCCCTTTCCTGCGACTGTTCAAAAAGATACTGTCTGGCAAGCACAAGTTCTTTTTTCCACCTGAGTAAAGCTTCTGGATCCAGTGATGCTCCGGTCCGGCTCTTGTACAGATCCACCATGGCTTCTATGGCGGGGACATAGCCGTTTTCTGCCAGTCCTGACAGAATTTCCTGTCCCAAAGAGCTGTTAAATTCTACACCTGTACCATAGAGATAGGCCTGTCCCAATAGATAACTAGTGTACTTACTTCTGGGAGGCTTGCCCCGCAGCTTGATCAGATTTGAAAAAACTGCTTCCGATGATGCAATCTCTGCAAGTGAAATATAGTAATCCACCTCCGGAAAAGCTTCTATAAACGCTCCTCTGTCCGTAGGTGCCAGTTCCACAGCCAGAATGGGTTTTCCGTAAGAAACCGCATTCTGATATTCTATCCGTTTTACATAATTGCCCTCTGCCAGGACATTGGGCGTAACGATCAACAGAACTGCATCTGCGCCTCTCAGTGCAATATCTATTTCCTCATTGTAATCTCCGCCCATGGATAAATCTTCGTCATACCAATACCCGACTCCCTGAAGCGCCGGGATCTTATGCATGAATTTCACATAATCGTTTACATATTTTCTGTCAATTTTTCGATAACTGATAAAAAGGAACAGATCAAATGCCTTGTCATAAATATCCTGTTTCAGTTCCTCCGGCTGTACCACATCGGAAATAGCGTCATAGAGCTTTTGATAAAAATTTTTCTCCGTTCCCGTCTGCTGCCCCGCAAAAATACACTGATAATGGCCGATCGTCTGATCAAACAAAATATCAACGCCCTTTTCGAAAGTAAACGGAAAGACTGGGATATTATTTTTTATTGCAAACAGCAGCTCTTGTTTTGCGGGATTGTCCGTCCGCAAAAATTCCTCTGTAATAATGGCTGCAATGATCTGAAACTCATTGTTTTCCTCATTTAGATAATAATGCTCTCCGGTTCCGTCATCATAATAGATTGCGGCATTTTCAACCTGCAGCAGTATCCTCACTACGGCATCCATGTATTGATCCCTGCCCTCCGGTCCGGACACTACATATATTTTAGCCTTTCCGGCAGCCGCTGTATTTCCTCTGGTTCTACAACAAAGCATTTTCATACCTCCAAACAAGAAATTTCGACACCTTCATTTTAGCAATAAAATAAATTGGTGTACAGTCATTTCAGGTTTTTCAGTACTTCTGCGATATCTACATCAATCCCTACAGATTTCTCCCGGATCTCACTGGGAATATCAGCCTCTCCTTTGTTGATGCAGACGTAAAATGCATTCCGCCAGTTGTGCGCATACTGCCAGAAATTGTATTTGATGATACCCGGGGTATTGTAACCGACACCCAGCTCCAGAAATACGACGTTTTGTCCTCTATGATCTTCCATGAACTTCTCATAACGCTTCGCTGCTGCTTCCCATCCGGCATCCTGGACGAAGGTATTGTCAGCACGGAGGTTCATGCTCATTGGGCGGCCGCACTTCGGACAACTGGGCACCAGTTCGGTGGGCACGGTACGCCGGATCTGTGCCCCTTCCGGTACTGTCAGTTTTCCTGCTTCGATCCGATACCCCTGGCTTACTACCATCTTTTTCACGCTTTCTTCGTTATCGTAAGTCTCATGATGACAGGGCTTGCTGCACTGGAACAATCCATAATCTCCCTGGGTGTAAAACATTCTGTTTTTATCGAATCCCGCTTTTTGAAAACAATGATCTACATTTGTGGTCAGAACGAAATAGTCCTTGTTTTCTACCAGCTGAAAGAGTTGCTTATATAAATCTGTGGGCGGATCCATATAGCGGTTCACATAAATATACCGGCTCCAGTAAGCCCAGTATTCTTCCAACGTGTCATAATCGTAAAAGCCACCGGAATACATATCGGAAAAACCGTAGTTCTCTCCAAAATCAGCAAAGTACTTTTCAAAACGCTCGCCACTGTAAGTAAATCCCGCTGCTGCGGAAAGTCCTGCTCCCGCCCCGATCACAACGGCATCCGCCTGCTGTATTTTCTCTCTGATCAGAGCTGTTTTATCCGAGGAACCGCCTGTAAATTTGTTCATCTTCTTCTTTGAAAACATTAAATATCACCTTTATCTTCGACTTTGTTCTATCTTTATACTGTTTCACGGTCTGTATGGCCAGTTCCGCTGCCCTTTCATTGGGAAACATAAACACCCCTGTGGAAATACAGCAGAATGCGATGCTTTCCACGTTTTTTTCCTCTGCAATACGCAGGCAGGCTTCATAACAGGAACAAAGCAGACGTTCATGTTCCTCTGTCAGCCTTCCCTGTACGATAGGTCCCACGGTATGTATCACATAATCACAGGGCAGGTTAAATGCCGGGGTGATCTTCGCTTGTCCCGTGGGCTCCGCATATCCCTGACGTTGCATAATATCATTGCAATAATTCCGCAGTTCGATTCCCGCATAAGTATGAATACAATTATCAATACAGTTATGGCAGGGTTGATAGCATCCCGTCATGCAGCTGTTGGCCGCATTTACGATGGCTCCCACCTGTAGTCTCGTGATATCCCCTTTCCAGAGATAAATCTCCGGGGACAGTTCCTCCATATCCACCGGTGTTACCACGCCTTTGGCCGCATTTTCCTCTGCAAGATAGGTATCCTGGATCTTCAGAAATTCCTCAGAAAGTTCACCCGGCATCCGGACATTCATAAGTGCCCGCAGAAGCGTCTTCTGCTCCTCACTTTTTTTCGGAATCTGCATTTTGGCATACTTTGGCTGCTCTTCTAACAGCTTTTGGATTAAATAGTTTCTTCTTTCACTCTGGTTCATTCTCTTACGATCGCTTTCACCGGACAGTTTTCATAACAGTTGCCGCAATGCAGGCAATGGTTCTGCTGTATCCGGTACGGTTTTCCTTCCTCGATACACCGTTGGGGACATTTCGTACGACATTTTCCACAGCCAATGCATTTTTCGGTAATGTTATAACCCTTTTTTGTTATTGTACCACCACCCAGTGTATAAGTGTCCCGGAAAATAGGGTTCACACCGAGATTAAAATATTCCACCTCCGCCCGGTCGATGCAGAAGATGATGCCGATACTTCTTGTATCACCGGGATAGACGTTGGCCAGATACGGCTGTTCTTCAAAGATAATATCCCGCCATTTTGCCTGTTCCGCCTCCGCCACTGCGTAGGCCCGCCCGGACATCCTGATCATCTCTTTATATTTTGTATAGCAGAGGATCTGCACTCTGCCATCTTCTAACAGTTCCTTACAAAAGTTCTTGCCCCTTGCCGTGAAAAAATAAATGGCATCCGGCTCATAATGAATGGCGCTGATATTACGGATCTGCGGTGCACCGTCACTGTCCACTGTGGCAAACGCCAACACTCCCACCAGTTCCATTTTTTTCAAACATGTTGCTAAGTCCATCTTACAACTCCTCTCGCGTGATCTCGTTTCTCGTCTTCCAGCACTGGGGATCCGCACCGTAGAAGTCTCCGGTAGTGCCGTTTGCCACGGCGGGACATCCCCTGCACCATGCTTTCAGTTCACATTTGCTGCATTTCTTGAATTTATCGTAATCTCTGTATTTTTCCATCTGGCAGACCCAGACGTCCGCCAACCGGTCTTCCCAGACATTCGCCACTCTGCTGTCGGTGACTCTGCGGCACGCCATGATATCTCCGTTGGAGGAAATGGTAATATGGCAATTGCCGCAGTTACAGCCTCCGTAGATCATGCCGTCGCATGAGTCCTCCGGCAGCTTAAACTGGCCTGTCTCGTATTCATACAACGTCCACAGATGGTCTTTTCTATTAAAATAGGTCTCACATCCCGCTGCTTCGTATGCTTTAAATTTTGCGTCGCAGACCTCCAGAAGTCTGCGATATTCCTGCGGCGTCATACCGGTATCCACCTCACCGCCGGTGGGCACATACCGCGAAAATGCAAACACCTTAACTTTCGCTTTCACTACTTCATCAATAATATCCGGTATCTCATTCATATTTGTCTTCGACACCGTACTCATAATAATACTTTTGATTCCTGCCCGGTTGAGACAGCCGACCTTTTCCAGTGTCAGGCCGAAGCTGCCGGGCTTGCGGAACCAGTCATGGGTTTCACGCATACCGTCCAGAGACATCTGATATTTCTCACAGCCGCACGCTTTCAACATCCGGCAGATCTGATCATCCAGATGGAACGGATTGCCCATCAGGGTAAACGGAATGTCCTTGCTTTTCAGCAGAACCATGAGTTTCCAGAAATCCGGATGAAGGATAGGATCGCCACCGGTGATATAGAAATACGGAACTCTGTGGTATACCTTGCAGAAGTCCTCGCAGTTCGCCACGACCTCCTGCATCTGCTTCCAGGTCATGCTCTTCAACTCCTTACAGCCTTCCCCTGAAAAAATATAGCAGTGCTTGCAGCGCTGGTCACATTCATCTGTGATATGCCATTGAAAAGAAAAATAACTTCTCATCCTGTCCCTCTCCTTCTTTCTCTTTTGGATTTACTTACTTATCGGAAGCACCACATGCTGTACCACAGGCTGCGGGTTTCTCCTCGGGCTTATCTGCCGCCCCACATGCCGTGCCGCAGGCTGCGGGCTTTTCTGCGGGCTTATCAGCTGCTCCACATGCCGTTCCACAGGCTGCACTTGTCTGTGCCTTGTCCTGTCTGTTCCATCCAAAAATGTTTGCTAATGCCATTTTACTTGCCTCCTGTAATCTGTGTATTTTCAGGCTCTCGCCTCGTTACATTTACAGAATAGCAAGACGGAACCGTCAAAAAAAGTACGCACTTTTTTATTACATAGGCACTTTTAAGTAACCTATGGACGGATGCAGCCTATCATGTTACATTGTTATTGATACCTACGGATTGTTCCGTGCTACGCACTCCCACAATCCTACCCTCTATTCGCATATCGTGGGATTATCATCCCACTTTTATGCTCATATCGGGGCGGGTCCTAAGGTCTTTCACCCACTTATGAGCAAGCTCATGTGGGCTTAGACCTTTTGACCCTGGCATCATTATATTTTATACTTTTGGGAGGTTATCTATCTTATGTTGACGAAGGACGAACTGCCGGAATGCCCGGTAGCCACCACGGTACAATTGATTGGAAGTAAATGGAAATTGTTGATAATGAGAAATTTAATGATGCGCCCCTGGAGATTCAATGAATTGAAGAAAAGTCTGGAAGGCATCAGCCAGAAGGTTCTGACCGACTCCCTGCGCTCCATGGAAGAGGACGGACTGATCACCCGGACCGTCTACCCGGAAGTACCGCCCCGGGTAGAATATGCGCTGAGCGACCTCGGCGAAACCATGCGCCCTATTCTCGATGCCATGCAGGAATGGGGAACGAATTATAAAAACGGAACAATATAAACAGGAATTCTGACTATGGGAATCAAATTAATCTGTAGTGACCTCGATGGTACACTTTTACAATATGGAAAAAAAGAATTAGAGGGAGAAATCTTTGACCAGATCCGAGCTCTTCGTGACCGGGGGATCCTGTTCTGCCCGGCGTCCGGAAGACAGTATACCAGCCTGCGGAAGCTGTTTGCTCCGGTGGCTGATTGTTGTATTTTCTTATGTGAAAACGGTGGCGTGATCTACAAGGACGAGCTGTGTATTGCGAAAAATCCCATGCCTAGAGAGCTGGCAGAGGAGATTGCGGAAGATTTGTGGAACCGGAGTGACGGTCAGGGCGAAATCATGCTCTCCGGACAGAATATGGCATATCTGATGGAACGTGGGCTGGGAATGCTGGACAGAATCAAATTTATCGGCAACAACTATCAGGTCATTCAGAATCCTTCCGAAATTCCGGAGGATATCGTAAAGGTCTCCGTATATCTCCATGAAGGCGTAGCGGCTTATTCTGACCGCTTCGTCCCCCGCTGGGAGCAGGCGAACTGTGCGGTGGCGGGACCTTACTGGATCGATACTACTCTTGCCAACAAGGGCATCGGTGTCACCTCTATCTGCAGGATCCTTGGTATCGACCTTGCGGATGTCATGGCCTTCGGCGACAATTATAATGACGTATCCATGCTGGATATCGTGGGACATCCTTATATCATGGACGGAGCTGCCGGTCCGTTAAGAGAAAAATATCCGCAGCACACTCCCCGGCCTGAGGAGATACTACGGACTTTCCTGAAATAATTTTATTTTGCACAGGTTGCTTTTTCTTTCCCTGTGTAATTGAACTTTCCATCGTTCTTTTCTTCAAGGGCTTTGATCATATGATAAGTATATTGATTGTAGGGAACCGGAATTCCCAGTTCCTTCCCCATGCGCATCAAAGCTCCGGAAAACATATCTATCTCCGTATGCCGTCCGGCATCCAGATCCTGCAGCGTGGAATATCTTGCGGTGGGCGGCACCGCACTTCCGCAGGCGGAAGAAACATCTGCCTTGCTGATATCGATTCCCTTTGCTTCTGCAACCGCTTCCAGCTCTTTTTTCAACCCATCACTGATGGCTTTCATATGAATGCTGTCCCGGTAACATCCCACGCCGGCCCCTAAAATCGCCTGCGGCAGATTATTGCACACATTCAGTCGGAATTTACTCCACATTTCTTCCTGGATGTACTCCGTTACGTGGTAATGAATTCCGGTATCTGCAAATAGTTCTTCAATGGCCTGCACACGTTCACTGTGGTATGGTGCTTCCACCTCTCCGAACACGATTCCGATGGTTGTTTCCGGGTCAAAATAATATCCGGCAGCCCTGTTTCAGACGTTCGGCTCTCTCTCCTTCCGCCACAACACCCAGACGGATGTCTTCACGTCCGGATAGTCCCCAGATCACATAAGAGCCGACGGCTCCCGCTCCTAAAATTGCAACTTTTTCTATTGTCATCTTCGCATGTTCCCATCTGTCAGGATATTGTTTACCCTATTGTATCACGAGTGCTAACCAGCTCCATTCCAAAGGCATGTCCTATCTTTTGAAGCTTCTATTCCTCTAATTCTCTTACCTGCATATTACTCCCCCTCTATCAGACTTTTTTCATTATTGCCTCTACTTCTTCTATTGTTTTGTCTGTGGCGGATGCTATCTGCTCTGCTGACAGACCATTCTTGTGCATTTTTAAAATAAGACCGGCTTCGCCTTCTATTCGGCCTTCTATACGGCCTTCTTCACGTCCTGCTTCTCGACCCTTCGCAATGCCTTTTTCTTCAATTCCTTCGCCTAAATTGCACATAGCGCTCACATCCTTTCTCATATTTTCTTCTATGGGAATATTATACTCATTTCCTATGATGTTCAGTTTTTCATCTACACTCAATTCCTGGGACAGCAATGCCCCCAGCAAGCGGTGTAATTCGTAGGTTTCGTCATGTTCCGGCAGTTCCCTCGCCAATCCTATCATTACGATGTTGATCAAATCCAGATTTCCCTTCCACTCATAGGAACCGATCACATCCTCTTTGGTGAGGTAGATATGGCTCATGGTATTCTCATCCATATTCATGCATACCCAGATGGAATACACACGCTTGATGTCATCGTAGCGGGAATTCTCAAAATCCCTTTCCTTCTGGGAAGAGACCAGTCTGCTGACATAGAAAATTGCGCGATTTAAGATCTCGTACTCTCCCGGTTCATCCTTCTGTGCTTCTACGTTAATAATGATCTGCGACAGACCATCCTTCGTCCGCACATAAAAAACAATATCAAATCTCGCCAGTCCTTCGTTGATCTCCTGACTTTCCGTATTAAAACCAACAATACGCTGTCCGTTTTTGTCAAGCACTGCGTTGGTCAGCCCCGGCTCCACAGGCACAGTGCTGATATAAGGGGTTCCTTCTATGCAGTTTGCAACTGTTTTGGGACTCATCCCCTTAAATTCATCCACAGTTTTGATCAAAATCTGTGCCAGAACTCTTTTGTGTCCTACCAGCCGCTTCACTCTTGCATCATACTGTGCTTTCAGATCGGCTGCTTTTACCGCATTCTTCAATTCTGTATTCAATTTATTTCCTCCTTTTGTGTCAGGCAACTATAGATATTTTCAGACGCAAAAGGAATCTATACATATCTATATTATAGCTTACCTGTTTTTGTGATACAACTGGTTTTCTGTGGTGTTTTGCCTCCCCTTATTCTTCTGTTATATTATCTTGGGGTTTCGGCTGACTTTTTCATCAAAGTCTCAGACATCAGCTTTTGCTGACATAGAAATTTTCATAAGTGAAATGTACTTATAGTCAAAGCATACTCTATGTTTTCTAATTATGCAATAACTAAATTTCAAAGTATATCATTTAATGGGATCTTATACGATTCCCTTCTACATTGAGTGCAGAGCAAGCAAAATCATTACCTCTCTTCGTTTATTTCCTCCCAGTGCTCTTTTGTCATTACATTTGTATGGCCGATCCTTACTTCATTCAGTAAAGGCACGGGAACATTTTCGCAGGTATGATGGTACACGAAACCGACCTTTTCCTGCACTCTTTTGGATTTTTGATTTCCCTCATAATATCCGCACCATATGGTGTTCATCCCAAGTTCTTCGAATCCATGGCGCAGAATTTCCTTTGCGGCCTCCGGCATGTACCCTTTTCCCCAGAAAGGCTGTCCCAGCCAATAGCCCAGTTCACACTCATCCTCACGGTCTGTCATATCCGTGTGGCCCTTTAGTTTCAGTTCAATGGCACCGATCGCTTTTCCATTCTCTTTTTCACAGATGGCATAGCACTCCGGACCATTGAATACATTTCTGATCACATCGAGGCTTTCTTCTACGGACTTATGGGGCGGCCATCCCGCAATAGGGCCGACTTCCGGATCTTTTGCATACTCATATAAACTCTCTGCGTCTGCTTCCGTCCATTTTCTTAATACTAATCTCTTTGTTTCCATACACAATTCTCCTTTAACCTCTCTGGGATTACTGTCACTCCCACACGGCAATCTCTGCGAATGCCGCATGGGTTCTCTGATCCGATATAACTAGTTACATCTTCGGCTGATACTTCATACTCGATACATTATATACGGTAATAAACGCCTTAGGGTCCAGTTCATTGATGAATTTCATTAATTTCTGATACTCGCTTTTGTCCACAATAGTAATGATCTCATTGTGTTTTTCGAAATTATAGGCACCGATGGCTTCATAGATCGTAGCGCCGCTATGCAGGTCTTTCGTAATAAACTGACGCAGTTCTTCCTCTTTTTTCGTGATAATGCAGACACGCCGCTTGATATTATTGTCAAAAATAAAATGATCCAGAATGATTCCGTTGAAATAGGTACCCAGGATACTCAGCACCACTGTCTTCTTATCATATACCAATGCTGCGGACAGCGCCACGCACATACCGGACAGAGACATTGCCCTGCCCAGCTCCATGTGGAGATATTTGTTCATGATCTTTGCCACAATATCCAGTCCTCCGGAAGACGCATTCCGATTGAACAGAATACTCAGACCCACGCTGACCACCAGAATATAACAGAGCACATCCATCTCCTGACTGTCCGTCATGGAACCGAAATTCGGAAACAGCATTTCGAAAATCCCTAAGAAAACCGGCAGCATCACACTGGTGTACACCGTCTTTACTCCAAACTCTTTCCCACAGGTGACAAAACCGATGAGTAACAGCACCACATTCAGGATCATCGTAATGGCTGACAAAGGAAGCGGTATAAAGTTAGACAGCACGATGCCGAGACCGGAAATGCTGCTGACCGACGCATGACTCGGCACCAGAAAAAAATAGACTGCTGCCGCTATGATGGCTACCGCCACGGTCAGGATCCCTGTCTCCTTCAGAATTTCTGCATAATTTATTTTTTTCTTCATAATAATCATTTCTCCATATTAATTATTGTATTATTTATTTCTATTTTTTCTTATCTTAGCACACCTCATTTATTTTTCCAACGAAAAACACAACTGTAAATATGAACATTGATCATGTCGTTCTGCTCTATACAAAAAAGCAATCGTAAAAAATACGATTGCTTTTTTGACCGTTTTATGATCGAAAACTTATTTCTATATTGCCTGTATTTTTGCCGGCTTTAATATACCGTCGTGTAGATCTCTCCGTCCGCACAGTCAAATGTCACCACATCGGAGTACGCATAATTGCCGGAAGCATCGCACATTTCAAAAATCATGGCATAGCATCCATCATACAATGGTGCTTCCTCAAAGGAAGTATCCGCAGTCACCGTCAGCTCTTCTGCAGCGTACATTTCAAAATCATCATCCCCGTTATAAGAAGAAAGCAGCCAGATCGTTGTGATCTCGTCTCCCTCTTCGAGCAGACGGAGTTCTTTGCTTGCCATACCGCATGAATCCAATCCCCGGCTGGCACCGATGATGTACCACTCTTCTTCTGTGAAGTCGTATGCCACCTGAAGATTGTACTCTTCTCCATTCAACAGAATCGGTACAGAATACAGATTGTAATCCTCACCTTCATAGGAAAGTTCCATATACACGAGGCAACCATCAATGGCACCCCAGACACCACGGAAGTTATCATAGAAAATACCGTTGTCCCAATCTGCGATGATATCATTATCAGTACCGAGCAACAGCATCAGGTCATCCTCCGGATCCACATAAAACAGAGAAAATCCGATACCTGCCAGTAAATCACTGGCTTCCGGACCCAGTGTCAGATAAGCGGTTCCCTCCTCATCTACATCCAGTGGGGCATTATCCCAGTCCTGATCTTCCAGAGTGACCAGCTCCGGCAATTCCTGAATATCCAGAGCTGCCAGATATTCCTCACCGTCCTCCGGCAATTCACCGGTCAATTCATACGCATACAGATATTTGAAAGCCTCTCCGGTTCCCATGTCGATGTAGCCGAAAAAATCATCCACATCACCATTATAAGAATAGTAACAGCTTAATCCGGTAGCTTCGGAACGATAGACACCTCCCACGCGATAAACAATACATTCATCCAGTGCATCAGATACACTCTGTGCCGACGGAAGCATCCATGCTGTCTGGCGGGCAAAATGTCCTAAGTCTATCATATTGGTATATCCCTGTTCCCTGGTATTGCCGCCGTAATTCTCCGTCTGTGCGGCAGCACGTCCCAGTTCTGCGAAAAAGCCCGGCTCCACGGTTGCTGTTTCCAATGCTTCCTGTCCAAAAGCCTCATAAGCCTCTAAGAGCGGTGTCAGTTTTGTCAGATCTGTCACAGATAAGGTAGTCTGCTCTTCTGTGCCGACCTCTTCACAGCCTTCATAATAAGAATTGCAGATGACGATTCCCAATTCATCGCCGGTCATTCCCGGATTTTCCGCCAGTGCCTCCAGCCAGCCGGTATAATTCCAGCCGTTGCCCGGTTCTACCTCTTCGGAACCTACCAGATATTTTGCAAAATTCTGGAAAACTGCTGCCACATCAATGGTAGCCATCAGGCAGGTATCGAAGCCAACCAGTTCCAGCGCCGGATTTTCCTGATCCGCCGGCCATACCGCATCGAAAGCCTCATACATTTCCGCCAGATCCAGAGAGTCATAATCATAGATTTCGTCAAATGCCGCACCGTTTACAGAACCGCCGCCGTGATTCCAGAAGGTAACCGCTACTTTGTCAGCCGGATAATTCTCATTCGCAAAGGCAAGGAACTCATAGAGTGTCTGCGCATCTCCCATATTGGCCGTATCCTGCTCTTCCAACAGCTGAAGTCCTTCACTGTTGTAAAGCCACCTCTGAATTACCGACGAATCCATATATTCATTCTGCCATTCCATAGCACCGCCGGTCTGGATCACCACATTTACATTCTCCGGAAGCTCTACCTGCAGCATTTCCTCCAGATCTGTGGTAGCACAGCCGCCATCTGTCTCCAGGTCACTTCCGCACAGATACCAGTACACAGCCCAGCTGCCGTCCTCTGCCTGCACTCCTGACCGTTCTGTAATCCCCATTTCCTGTGAATCATCCACCGGAACATCTTCCTCATCCAAGCATGCTGTTAAGGAAAAACACAGGATCAGTGAAAGTAATACTGCTAAAAATCTCTGTTTCTTTCGTCTCATGGAAGTCCTCCTCATAAGTTGATAATAATATCATTAAAATCCATTTGATTTATCGAAAAATCTGTTTCATTACTGACTGAAAAAATATAGTCATCAAACTGCAGTGTTTTAAAATAACAACATTTTTCCGGAGATTTCCCCAATGTAAATCCGGCTTCTGAAGGAAGGATCTCAAAAGAATCAAGAAGAAGACTCATTCCTCTGCCTGTCATTTTCATATAACTTTCCTTTAGTGTCCAAAGGGTAAAAAATGCCTTGTTTTTATCACGCCGGGATTTTATATATTCCAATTCCCTGAAATTAAAATAATGTTCTGCAATCTCCAGGGGCGCATTAACGGCTTTCTCAATATCGCATCCGACTTCACAATCCGACAATACTCCGACAACATAATCCCCCGCATGGGATACATTGAAAAAAAGGTCATCTGCAAACGGTTTCCCATTTTCAGAGTATTTCAGATATTTCTCTGAAAGTCCATGGTTCTCCAGGATTTTCTGAATAATAACACCTGCGCCAAAGCTTCTCTTCCTGTCATCCGGCATACGATACCGGATGACCTTTTTTTTCCGCTCTTTACCAACCAGCTCGAAAAGTTCTTTATTTTGCAAAGGATCCTCAAAAGAATTAATGTTTATTCTATATAATTTCATCATTTTACTTATCTGCAAATTCCAGAGTGAGTACATTTTTTCCGTCAGTGCTATTGTAATGAATACCGGAACACAATTCTTTCACAAGACTGATCCCCATTCCGCCTTCATCAAAATCATCAAAATCCTTTTCGTTTTTGCGTGTAAGAGGGTTAAACAGCTTTCCGTCATCTGCAAAAATAACCGTTACACTATCTGCATTTTTGTAATAACAGAACTCTACATTTTTTGCCTCGGAATAATTTGCAATATTAGAAAAAATTTCCTCGCATGCCAAAAAAATTTTCTTCTGCTGGCCATTATCCACCGGTAAGTCAAAAATGCAATCTTTTATTTTTGCCAGTTCTGATATTTCACAGGCTAATTCCAGAGATTTTCCGCATTGTTCTACAGTAAGCTTAGTTAATAGCGATTTTTTCATTTTTCAATCTGGATCTTCTGGTCAAATCCGGTAAGTCTGAAAACGTCATACACTTCGTTAGAAACATTGATTATTTTAAATCCGTCTTTGCCTGCCATTTTTTTGTATGCTGCAACGACCTGACGTAAGCCTGCGGATGAGATATACTCCAGCTTTGAAAAATCAAATACAAGACTTGTGACGCTATCATCCAGTTGGGAGAGTGCCTCTCCCAACTGCGGTGCTGTCTGTGTATCCAGCCATCCTGTGATTTCCATGGTTACTTTGCCTTCTTCTCTCTTACTTGTAATTTCCATAAATAGTTCCTCCTTTAATTAAATCAGTCAAAAAATGCGAGTCTGTCAAGTGCTGCGATTGCGCTTTCCAGATATCTGTCATCTGTAACAGGCCATTTATAATCCAGCCTGTATAGTATCTGTGCCGTGAATCCGTTATCATATTCCATCGTATAAATCTCATTTTCATTATGTGAGGTATATGCGATCAGTCCGGAAACAGCATCGGATTCTTTACCGTTCTTTGCAAATTCCTTTACGGCTTCCTCAAACTCTTCATCCCTTACAATGTCAAGCCGGAATCCATATCTTTGCATTGCATAGATCAGGTCGGCCATATAAATATGATGACTGTTGCATGCATGGAATACGGTAAATCTTCTGTCCGTCTGCACCAGCTTCAATACGGCAAGTGCCGTAGAATCAATGGGAGACAATTCTGCAATTTCATGCATACCGCCCATAGGGAATTTACCAATCGCTTTATAACCTCTTAAGCTGCGTAAAAATCCATTGGTAATGAAGTTGATCTGGAATTCTCCGTCGGAATTTCTGCTCATCAGATTTCCCACACGGATCACCTTTCCGTCAAGTCCTTCGGAAACTGCTTCCAGTACCGCTCTTTCTGCCAGGAATTTGGTACGGATATATTCATTTGTAATATTCTGTCCAATGTACAGATCATTTTCACAAAAGACTCTGGACATCGGCGGAACTCCCTCTGATCCCTCACCGGCAACAGATACTGTTGAGATCTGGATCAGCCTGCGGCCGTTATTCTTACAGAAATCAATGAGGTTCTGAACACCCCATACATTTACTTTTTCCAGAATGTCACCTGCCGCAAAATGCTTTACACATGCAGCGCAGTTAATGATGGTGCGGAACTTGTAAGCTGCAAATCCCTCCACCTGCTCTTTTGATGTAATATCACCGTCAACACAGATAATACGCTGCCCGAACATTTCCTGATAAGGATTGTCGAAATAATACATCAACATGTGCATCATTCGTTTTTCCATGGATTCATATGCACCCTTACGCACCAGACAATAAACTTTTCCATCGTAATTGTCCAGATAAGCCTTCAGAATATGTATTCCCAGGAAACCGGTAGCACCTGTGATCATGATATCACCCAGATTTTCCTTCGTTATCCTGTCAACATTTTCTTCCACATTTCCGCTGATGACACTCTGAATCCTGTTGTAGTTATAATTTGAAAACTCATTATTACTTTGTGCGGTTTCCGTTGCTGCACCATCATCAACCACTGTTGCCAGTTCACGCACCGTAGGATATTTAAATATATCTGCATATACAATGGAAATATTCTTCGTAAGACACATAACAGCAACCTTGGATGCCGTAAGTGAGGAACCTCCCAGGTCAAAGAAGTTATCCTCGATTCCCACCTTCTCAATTCCCAGCGCCTTCTCGAATATCTCACAAAGTATTGTCTGAACCGTAGTCACCGGCTCTACATAACCACTGTTCTTCGTCGTTATTTCCGGTATCGGAAGTGCTTTTTTATCAATCTTTCCGCCCGGTGTCACAGGCATTTCATCAATATGTACGAAGAATGACGGCATCATATAATCGGGGATCAGCGGCTCCAGGAAGGTCTTAAGCTGCTCCTCCGGAATACTTTCTCCTGTGTAATAAGCAGTGATATATTTATTTCCGCCCTTTTCAACGACTGTAACCGCTGCATTTTTCACCAGTTCGTGCTTCAGCACGGCACCTTCGATTTCTCCCAGCTCCACACGGTATCCCCTGATTTTTACCTGGGAATCAATTCTGCCGATATACTCTATATTTCCGTCACCTTTCATCCGGACCATATCACCGGTTCTGTACAGGCGCCTGTCATCGTCACACACAGCATACGGATTTTCTACAAACACCGATGCCGTCTTTTCGGGAAGATTATGATATCCTCTCGCGATCTGACGACCGGCATGACAGAGTTCACCGGAGGCTCCCACCGGAAGTCTGTTTAAATCTTTGTCAACAATATAACTGCGGATATTCCGCTGGGATTTTCCGATCGGTATGTTGTCGTACTGTCTGTCCACCCAGAATTCTGTGGAAGAGACAGTATTTTCTGTCGGACCATAACCATTGATCATCTGATAGGTCCGGTTTCTGTAATGCTTAAATTTCTCACCTCCAAGTGTCACAAATTTCAGATGTGGAGCATCCTCAAGCAGTTCTGCTACCAGTTCACCCATCTGTGTCGGGAAGGTTGCGGTGGTGATGTTCTCATCCTTTATGAATTTTCCGACTGCAACGGCATCTTTTCGTATGCTTTCAGGCAAAATGTATAATACCGCACCTGCTGTAAGCGGAGCAAATAAATCGATTACCGATGCATCAAAGCAAAAGCTTGCAAATTCTGCAACAACATCGTCCGGAGTAGTCTTTCTTGTCAGTCTGATATATTCGATCAGGTTCAGGAGATTTCTTTGTTCGATCATAACTCCCTTGGGCTTGCCGGTGGATCCCGATGTGTAAATCATATACGCAAGGTTCTCCGGTTTCGGGGCCGTAAGTTCTACAGAAAGTTCGAAATCCTTTGCTTCTGTGACAACATTATCCAGACTGATAATATTTTTGTCATAGAAATCCACCAGGCTGCGATACTGGTCGATCACAAGCAGATTTTCCGCTCCGGAATCCGTCAGCATATACTCAATTCTACTCTGCGGATACTCCGGATCCAAAGGAACATAAGCTCCTCCCGCTTTCATAACCCCCACGTAAGCTACCGCATATTCTTTTGTTCTTCCGCATAAAATGCCTGCTGCCTTTTCTCTGCCAAATCCGTTTTCGGTCAGTTTTTGTGCAATGTAATCTGACATTTTATCCAGTTCTCTGTAAGTGATCTCACCGTTTCCGTCCCTTACGGCCGGTCTGTCCGGATATTTTGCTGCTGCTTCTCTGAACAGATCTACAAAGGTTTTCCCTGCATGTTCGGGAATATCCTGCATCTGTGTCTGTTCCTCAAACATGAGCCGGATTTCTCCGGGATCGTATTCTCCAAGGATTCCCTGTGCAGCCGTTTCAAGATTGTCTGCAAGGTATTTTATTGTTTCCTCATTATACATATCCCCACGGTATTCCATTTCCAGGACAAACTTATTTCTCTCAATGGAAATACTGATGGAAACAGGTGCTTTCGCCATATTTAAACGGATCGGTTCTTCCTGTGCATATTCCCCACCGATCATGTCAAATGCAAAATTGTCTCCCTGATAGATCACCATGGCATCCGCTTTTATGTCAAATTCATGACTGATCTGTGAAAACGGATAAATATCATTGTTCATGGAATCAATCAGTTGCTGCTGCACCTTCAGCAGGCCATCCTTTGTGCTTCCTGAGAAGTCACAGTACACGGGAAGTGTCTTTACAAGCATACCCACCGTTTCCGAAAGCCTGGAGTCATTTCTTCCATGATAAATTGTGGTAAATACTGCATCCTTCCGGAAATTATATTTTCCCAGTGTAAGACCAAATACAGAAATAAAGAATACATTTTCTGTAATTCCATATTTCTTACAGAAGTCTTTCACCTGCTGTACGGAAATCTCCGTAACCTCTCTGCGGTAAAGCTCTGCTGTAGGAACCGGTCCTGTCTTGTCCGGATAAAAGTTGATACTTCCTCCCTTATTCTCAAATACGGATCTGTAATATTTCTCTGCATTTTCATAGGCATCGCTCTTCAATGCATCCCTATTATCCAATGCCAGATCATAAGAGGTATACTTCTCCTTTTCCAGTGTTTCCCCACTGTAAGCCCTGTTGATATCATTCAGGATAATACCAAGAGAAGTACCATCCGCAATAATATGATGAATATCCAGGAACAGGTAATTTCCGTTACAGGTTCTGTAAATTTCAAACCGGAAAAGCTGTTCATTAAACAACATATAGGGCCGGACCAGCGTTTCCCTGTTCATCTCGTTCAGAATCTGCGTTTTATACCCCAAATGATCGTCCCGTTTTTGAAGAACATCTCCGTTTTCGTCCATGAAGAGACGGGTCTTCAGATACGGGTGTGCCTCTACTGTACTGTCAATAGCAGCTGCAAGTTTGTCCAGATCTACCTTTTTATCCAATTTCAGAAGGTAGGGAATGTTGTAAATGGTGGATCCCATATTTGCAGTACATTCAATAAAAATTCCCTCCTGCGTATTGGTAAGCGGATAACTGTCCTGTTCCTCTCTCTTTGTTGCTTTTCCTGCACTCTGAACAAAGTCTTCTAACATTTCAATCGTAGGATGATTCTTGATATCTGATGTTTTTATAACAATGTCAAATGCTTTGGCAATCAGGATATTCAGTTTGATCGCACTGATGGATGTCAGTCCTGCCTCGTAAATATCCGTCGTGATTCCGAATTCTGTGTAGCCGAGTACCTCTGCGATACAGTCATACAGTTTCTGCTGAATCTCTGTCTTAGGCTGAATGATCTCCTCTACCTTTCTCTCCGGCAGTGGAAGTGCTTTCTTATTGACCTTCTGGTTCTGATTCAGTGGAATCTTGTCGATCTGCATGGTAACTGCAGGTACCATATAGGGCGGCTTTGTTTCCTTAATGAAATCATTTAACCTGTTGATATCCACTTTGCTGTCAGATACCACATAGGCCGCAATATATTTTCCGCCGTTGGGATCATCAAATGCAACTACGGTAGCATCTTTGATTCCCTGGTATCTTCGGATCACCTCTTCCACCTCGGAAAGCTCGATGCGGAATCCCCTGATCTTTACCTGGGAATCCTTTCTGCCAATGATCTGAAGATTTCCGTCCGGAAGATATCTGGCCACATCACCCGAATGATACAGTACTTCATACCCTTCCGTATCATCATAAATATTCTTCGTATATACTTCTGCCGTTTTCTCCGGTTTATTCAGATATCCACGGGAAACCTGCCAGCCGGACAGCATCAGTTCACCGCAGGCACCATACGGCAGCAGATGACCTGCCTTGTCTGTGATATAAAGCTTGAAATTATCCAGCGCTTTCCCGATGGGCACATTCGGATAATACTTGTCCACTTCAAATACGGTGGTAAAGATCGTTGCCTCTGTCGGTCCATAGGCGTTAAACAGCTTATAGTTTTTGGGCGGCTCACAGGGAACCAGTTTTTCTCCACCTACCGATAAATATTTCAGGCTCTTGCAGTCCATTTCCAGTGCAAACTGTCTTCCGACCTGTGTCGTCATAAAGGAATGTGTGATCCCATTTTCTTCAAAATATTGCTGGAGTCCGATAAAATCCAACCGGATCTCTTCCGGAATAATATGGAGTTCTGCTCCGTTGGCAATCGCTCCATAAATATCCATCATGGAGGCATCAAAACCAAACGACGCATAGGCCGCTATTTTGCTGTTGGAATCTATACTGTAATATTTTCTGTACCAATGGCAGAATGCTGTTATATTTCCATATTCCAGCATACATCCCTTCGGCACACCTGTAGAGCCTGATGTATACAGTAAAATAAACAGATCATGTAACTGTGGCTTATGTAATTTACCATCTGTATTTCCAAGCTGCATGATCTCATCGGTGAATAAAACGGGACCCTGATATCCCTCCACCAACGGTAACAGTTCTCTGTCGGCAATCAAAAGTTTCGCTGCGGAATCCTCCAGCATATACATCAGCCGGTCCTTCGGGTATGACGGATCCAACGGCTGATATGCTGCACCGGCCTTAATGACACCCATGGGTGCGATCGCCATATATTCACAGCGGGGAATCAGAATAGATACTACATCCTCAGTGCCGATACCGAGAGATGCTATGTATTTTCCGAGTCTGTCACTGATTTCATCCAGTTCTGCATAAGTGTATTTCTTGTCTTTGAATACAACGGCTGTATTTGTCGGTATGCTTTGTACCATTTCATCAAACATATCGGAAATGGTTTTATTTCTGTCATATTCGCAGGCCGTATCATTGAACTGTGCAAGCTTGTCTAATGCGTTTTCGGAAATAACAGAGATCTCCGATACATATTTTGTTTTCAGCAGAGAGTCCATTGCTGCTTCATAGGATTCCAGAATTCCCTCCACAAAAGCTGCACTGTACATATCACTGCGGTATTCTGCAGTAAGTACATATTCATTATTATACTCTCTTACCTGTATGAGCAGTGGCATTTTAGCCATATCCAGGGAAAGATCATGTCCCCTCACAATGGTATCTCCGATGGGATAATCGTCACTCAGTTCTGCCTGATATGCAAACACAAGGTCAGAATTAAATCCATATTTTGCACAGATATCGGAGAACGGGAAAATATCATTTGCCATGGAGGACAGGAGCTGTTCGGAAAGCTCTGTCATATATGTCTGAATCGTAGTTTTTGAATCAAAACTGCAATAAACCGGAAGTGTTTTTACAAGCATGCAGACCGTATTTTCCAGTCTGGAATCATTTCTTCCGTTATAGATGGTTGCAAAAAGACTGTCTTCTGCATTCCCATACCTGGACATAAGAATACCAAACAGACCGGTGAACAAAACATTAGGAGTCACTCCCAGTTTTTCACAACCGGACAGAATTTTGTCTACCGCAATATCCAGTTTTCTTTCCTGATAACCCTTTTCTGGCGTTTTTCCGTACAGATCCGGAAGCGGAAGCGATTCTGTCTCAATTCCTTCAAAAATGCTATCGTAATATTTTTCCGCCTTTTTGTATTTACCCTCGTTCATCTGCTGCTCTTCGTCAAGTGCAGCATCAAATCCCGTATAGGATTCCTTTTCCAGTTTTTCACCTCTATAGGCTCTGTCAATATCTTCGAAAATAATATCATAGGAATTGCCGTCTGCAATAATATGATGAAAATCTGTAAAGAGATATTTCCTGTCTTCTGTCAGATAAATTTCCGCACGGAATAAACGTCCCTTTTCCAGTTTAAACGGACGTACCAGTTTATTTTTGAGATCTTCGAACTGCTCATTTGTGGTCTCGATCACTTCCGGTGCAAAGGACTCCGTACCCGGACGCTGTACCATCTCTCCTCTATCATTGAGAAATACTTCTGTCAGCAGATAGGAATGGGCATTTACCATCCGGATGATTGCTTCTGACAGCTTCTGCGGATCCACTGTGCTGTCCAGGTCAAACAGGAACGGAATATTGTACACCGTACTTTCCGGATTTTTAGCGCATTCCGCAAAAATTCCCTTCTGAGATCCGGTAAGCGGATACACCTCCCGTTTCTCATAGGTTCTGATCCTGGGTGCAAGCATCACATACTTTTCCAGTTTTTCAACGGTGTTATTTTCATGAATATCACTGGTTTTCACCGTGACACCAAATTCCTCTGAGATCAGAATACACAGCTTCATGGCACTTATGGAAGAAAGACCAGCTTTGTAAAAGCTTGTATCGATTCCAAAGAAATCATTCTCCACCACATTGGAAACGATCTCAAATATTTTCTTCTGCATGGCTGTTTCCGGTTCCTTCAGCTTCTCCGGCTGGGAAACAGGCTTAGGCAGTGCTTTTTTATCAATTTTTCCATTCTGGGTCAACGGCATTTTGTCCATCTGGACAAAAACATCCGGAACCATATAATGTGCCAAGCTTTCTGACGCATAATCGGAAAGTTCTTCGGTATTGATCTTGCGGTCCGCCATAAAATAACAGCAAAGATACTTATTATCTACAGGCAAAGTAACGCTGGTAACGATTCCCTCAAAGCCGTTGATGATCTCTTCGATCTCACCAAGCTCGATCCGCAATCCTCTCAGTTTGATCTGGTTGTCCATTCTTCCGAAGAATTCGATCTCGCCTTCCGGATTGATCCTTGCCAGATCACCGGTCTTATACGCTCTTTCGCCATTCAGTTCTATAAAAACTGCGGCTGTTTTTTCGGGCAGGTTCATATAGCCGCGTCCCACGCCGAGACCCGCAACTACCAGTTCTCCGGTCTCTCCGTCCGGAAGCACTTTATTGTCCTGATCTACCACATACACCTTCACGTTACCATTAGGCGTACCAATGGTAATGTTTTTACCTTCCGTGATCACTTTCATGGTACAGCTTATGGTGGTTTCCGTGGGACCATAGCCATTCATGATATAAGCATCCGGATTGACAGCACGGATCTTATCGTAAAGCGCAGGAGGAAAGGCCTCTGCTCCCACATCAAACACTTTGATCTGTGAAACAGCCTTTTCAAGCTGCGGCAGGTCGATCATGTTGGACAGGTATGTAGGTGTTGTCGTCATGATATCAACGTTATTCTCTATGAGCAGTTCTCCAAGCATGATCGGATTCAGAATCTCTTCATCACTCGCAATTACCGCAGTCAGTCCATTGGTCAGCGGAATAAATTCTTCCAGAACGGACACATCAAAGGTCATGGCTGCCATGGACAATGAGACGCTTCCCCGGCTTACATATCCGTAGGTTTCCGCATTCCTGGGATCCGGATTCACAAAATTGGCAAGGTTGATGTGCTCGATCATAACCCCTTTGGGCTTTCCCGTAGAGCCGGAGGTATAAATACAATAGCAAAGGTCATGCTCTTCAATCCCGGTATCCGGATTTTCCGTATTGTCATATTCCAGCAATTCCTCAAGAAACAATACGGTACAGGAAAGTTTTGCAAACAGTTCCCTGCGTTCCTCTGCAATTTCCTTTGTTGTGATAACAAAAGGGATTCCCGCATCTTCAAAAATATACTGTACTCTGTCATCGGGATAATCCGGTGCCGCTACCGCAAATGCACCACCGGACTTTAAAATTCCCTGTCGTACCGCATAAAAATCACAGCAGCGCTTCATTATGATGCCTACAATAGTCTCTCGCTGAATTCCTTTTTCAATGAGAGCATTTGCAATTCTGTTTGCTCTTTCATTTAACCGGGCATACGTGAATTTTTCTTTTCCCGATACCACTGCACACTTGTCAGGATGAAGCCTTACCTGCTCTTCGAACAGCTTTGTCACCGGCTGAAACACAAAGGAAAAACTGCTTTTTTCGTTAATTGCTGACATTTTTTCTCCTCCTAAAATGATATTATAGTGTTATTCATATCAATCGCACGAATATAGTCCATGGATTTTGAAATCTTTTTCACAAGCTCTATTCCGTGAATGTCGAATTCCTCGTAATCATGACTGTACTCCAAAGGATTAAAGTTGACTCCATTGTCACGGATCCTTAATCTGCACAGATCGTCCTCCAGACAGAGATTAATATCGATCCAGTTGGATGTCCTGCCACCGTATTGAATAATGTTTACCGTCATTTCTTCTGCGCACACAGCTGCCAGATTTGCTTTATTTGCAGATACTCCCTTTTCCTTACAGAACTCCAATATTCTTCTGTTAACAATCTGTGCTTCCTCCATGGTGCTTTTGATCGAAAAATCCAGATTCACGCCGGGATTCTTGTCCGGAACAATATAAAAGGTTGAATTTTTATGTTTTATTTTTCTGAAGATCCAGCCTGCAATTACTGTAATGATCTCTGTGGCAACGAAGCCTGCCGCAATTCCATCAATACCGGTTCCGTATATTTGCTTAAATATGTAAATACCCACATAGGTGGCCGGCAGGATTACCACTGCATTCTCAAGGAATGTGACAAAGCTTGCAATCGCCGTTTCTTCAATGGACTCATAATAGCTTATGATAAATTTATTCCAAAGATAGGGGATCACGCACAACGCAAAAATCCGGAGTGCATACACCATCAATCTTCCAAGCTCTCCTCCACCGCTTCCAAACAGGATCGTAATCTGTTCCGTAAACACCATAATAGCAACGAATATTACAGCCAATACAATATAACTGTACTTCAGCATCTTTTTACACAGAACCCGGATCCCCATGTAATCTTTCTCGCCGTAAAGAATTCCGGCAACATTGGGAATTACACCAATAATTCCGCCCGTCAGCATTTCAACGATCAAAAGCACGTTATCGCAGACCGTAAATACTGCCATTCCGTCCTCTCCGGTCTGATGGATGATGATTGTGTTAAGACCAAGGGCTTTTATAAAATTAGTTGCCATAAAGACCAGCATCGGCACCCCTGCCACAATTGCTTCTTTAATGATTCCAAAGTCCTTCCCTTTCAGCCGGACAAATTGGATATTCCGTTTATCGGAACGGATATAAAGCACAAAGACCGACATTGCAAACAAAAAGCCAAGTACTGTGGATAAAGATGCACCTGTAACTCCAAGCGGTGTATATCGCAGAAATATATAATCAAGAACAAGATTGATCACATTGGCCAGGATCAGATATGCGGATGCAAGTTCCGGATGATTTTCCACGCCAAGATAATTTACAACCAGAAGTCCGATGCCGATGACCGGTGCACCCAGCATACTGATACGAATATAGTCCCTTGTATAATTTTGAAGAATGCCGCCACCCGGTACCAGAAGTCTGGCAATGGGGGCCGCTGTAGGAAACGCACAGATGGAAAAAATAATCCCCACCACCAAGGTCACCAGAAACGTGGCAGAAAACAACTTTGACGCACTTTCCTTATCTCTCTTGCCAAGCATATTTCCTGCCGCTATGGAACCGCCTATTCCAAGACAGTAACCGGTAAGCTGGACAATGGTTTCCACCGGGAGACTCATCGTAACCGCTGACATTGCTTCTACACCGATCAAATTACTCACAAAAATCGTATCCACAATATTCCCCAGCTGAAGAGCCAGCGACATCATGATTCCCGGAACAATATACTTATTCAGTTTTGCACTTAATAATCTGTTGTTTCTTCTTTCTGCCATTTTATCTCCCTTTTATTTTCCTGCTTTTCTCTTATCTGTAACGATAAGGTATCCCCGCACGATCAAATCAGTTGCTATCAATACCACTACCGCCCATAGCAGACATTGGGTCACATTATATTCATAAAATGCACTAAGACCGCCAATCAAATAAAATACCCCTATATGTACCGCATACATCTTAGATATTTGTTTGGAATAATAACACAGTCTGTTGTATACAAATTTCCATTTTTCTATTACCGGCATCATGTAAAATGCAATTGCGAATACAAACAATATGGTACAGAAGCTTCCTATTACTTTTATTAACCCCGGTATTCTATATTGTCCGATCATGTAATTAAAGAATTCTTCAACGCCCGGATGTAATACCACACAGCCGGTAAACCATATCGCCGCTGCAATTCCACATAGGATTCCTGTTTTTTTATAAAAATTTCCTTTTTCCTTTTCAGGGATTCTCCGGATCACCATTCCAAAAACATATCCCAGAAATACATA
>ULXU01036289.1_pt1 | contig 45036 bp, 44 predicted proteins | sample 1961521 | NCBI WGS metagenome assembly ULXU01 (sample SAMEA4835845, study PRJEB28245) | human gut metagenome | biome: gut microbiome; material: fecal sample | place: Denmark | collected 2008
ACTGTTCCGATAGAAATTAAGAAGGAGGAAATACAGATGGAGAGCATTTTTCACAGAATCAGCGTAAGAAAATATAAAGAAAATGAGGTAGAGCAGGAAAAAATCGAGTTGCTGTTACGGGCGGCAATGGCAGCACCTTCCGCCTGCAACCAGCAGCCGTGGGAGTTTTATGTTGTGACGGATAAGAACGTAATCCGTGAACTTTCCGAGGCATCTCCGTATGCAAAATGTGCAAAGGATGCGCCTGTGGTGTTTGTTCCATGTTTCCGGTCGGAGGGAATCGCACCGGAATATTTTAACATTGATTTGAGTGCGGCAGTGGAAAATCTGCTTTTGGAGGCGGATGCACAGGGACTTGGTGCCGTGTGGATGGGCATTTCACCGGATGAGGGCAGAATGGAGGCAGTCAGGAATGTACTTCACCTGCCAGAACACCTTCATGCATTTGCGCTTGTTCCGTGCGGATATCCGGCAGAGGAGCGTGCACAGGAAGATCGGTATGACGAGAGCAGAGTTCATTACGTGAGATAAGGAGAGAACACCGATGGAAGATTACAGCATTGCAAATACAACCAAGGAACAGCGGATTGCACTGATTAGACAGTGGATTCCCGATGAAGACGGTATCGACAGCAGAGGAGAGATGGACCTCTGGGAAATCTATGCGGACTACATCAATGGAACGCGTGAGATTTCAGAAATCAATGCGGCAATGTCTGGAACGTATTATACGGAAGAGGATTTGCAGTAATGGAAACCTGGTATACTAACTATATCCAGTATTTAAAGGATGAGAATCAGAAGCTTAAGAATGAAAATGAGCTGAAAAACAGCTATCTGAAGAAGATGGCGGGGAAGTAAGTGGGAAGAGGTTCGTGTGAATGTAATGCCAATTGAAGAAATCATAGAGCGGGTGACAGCAATATGCAAAAAAATGACGTGAAACATCTGGCATTATTTGGCTCGTTTGCAACTGGAACAGCCGCGCCCCGGAGTGACATTGATTTTGTCGTGTGGGGGTGCAGGGATATTTTGAAACTCGAACTGGATTTAGAGCAGATTGATACCCTGCGGAAAATCGATATCTTTGACTACGACAGTATTGAAAACCCATATTTAAAGGAGGATATTGAAAAGTATGGAAAACCGATTTATTAACCGATATCACTCTTTTTGTGCAATATCTGCCACTGTTTGAACAGCTAGAGAAAACTGTCAGGAAATATTATCGGGATTCATGATTGTAAATACCGGACAGATATGCTAATATGGTAAAAGTTTCATAGAGAAGATAATTGGTGCCGGCTGTATCCGCGTGCGGATGCAAAGCCGGTTAAAAGGGAAACAGGTGCGATTCCTGTACGATCTCGTCACTGTGATTAGGGAGTGCAGATTCTATAGAGATGTCACTGATGCCCAGAGCGGTATTGGGAAGGCGGAATCTGTGTGATGATCTTTCAGCCAGGAAACCTGCCAGTTGTCTGGTACAGGGAAATAAATTTCCCAGATCACGAGTAATTGGTCGTACTGTTATAGGAAGCTGTCTTGCTGTCAGCTTGTTTTTCGTAGACTTATTACTCCGTTCCTTAGAAAGGGCGGAGTTTTTCTTGTCGTGACCTTTTTGTGACCTTTTTGGGGAAAACTTTGTACCTTCTTTGGAACTGCAAAGAAGCAGAGCGCACAAAATGGCGCGGAAAAGAGGAAAATTATGAAAAAAAGGACACTTGTATTGTTAATGACATTTGCAATGTCAGCCAGCCTGCTTGCAGGATGCGGAAATAATAACGCACCGACAACAGCAGACAACACAACAGAGACACAGCAGACAGAGGTTCAGACGGAAGCTCCTGCAACAGAGGAAAGCGCTGATACCGAGGTGGATGATCAGGCAGCAGCAGACCACGTTGCAGAACTGATTGACGCAATCTATGTACAGAGCAGAACCGATGAGACAGATGCACAGTGTGCAGAAGCAAAAGAAGCATGGGATGCCCTGACAGATGCACAGAAGGAACTGGTTTCCGGTGAGAATGCAGACCCGGATTATTTTGGAAGAGATACCGGAGATGCCTCAAAGGATGACCCGCTCAATGAAGACAGCATCGGAGAAAATGAACTTTTAGTGGTAAGCTTTGGTACATCCTTCAATGACAGCCGTACTGCAGATGTCGGTGGCATTGAGAAGGCACTGGCAGCAGCATATCCGGACTGGTCAGTAAGAAGAGCTTTCACGGCACAGATTATTATCAATCATGTCCAGGCAAGAGACGGCGAGAGCATTGACAACGTAGATCAGGCATTACAGAGAGCCGTTGATAACGGTGTAAAGAATCTTGTGGTACAGCCGACCCATCTGATGCACGGTGCTGAGTATGATGAGCTGGTAGAGACACTTGAGACATACAAGGACAAGTTTGAAACCGTTACCGTTGCAGAGCCGTTGCTCGGTGAGGTAGGAAGTGATGCAACTGTAATTAATGAGGATAAGGCAAAGGTTGCAGAGGCAATCACAGCCCAGGCGGTAGAAGCAGCAGGATATGATTCCTTAGATGCAGCAAAAGAAGACAAGACCGCATTTGTTTTCATGGGACACGGAACCTCCCATTCTGCAAAAGTAAGCTACAGCCAGATGGCAACCCAGATGCAGCAGCTTGGCTATGACAACGTATATATCGGAACCGTTGAAGGTGAGCCGGAAGAGACTGCATGTGAGAATGTCATTGAAGCAGTAAAAGAAGCAGGATATACAAAAGTAGTTTTAAGGCCGTTAATGGTTGTTGCCGGTGACCATGCAAATAACGATATGGCTGGTGATGATGACGATTCCTGGAAGAGCCAGTTTGAAGCAAGCGGATATTTCGAGAGCATCGATACACAGATTTCCGGGCTTGGCGAAATCGAAGCAATCCAGCAGATTTATGTAGAGCATACAAAAAATGCGATTGATTCCCTTGGAACCATCACAACATCCTCTGAGAGTACCTCCGGTACTCTCGAGGATGGGAGCTATCTGGCAAAATTTGATACCGACAGCAGCATGTTTCATGTAAACGAGGCAAATGACGGACGTGGCGTGCTTACCGTACAGGACGGAAAAATGACCATTCACATCAGCCTTGTTTCCAAGAAAATCGTGAACCTGTTTGTTGGAACGGCGGAGGATGCAGTAAAAGAAGGTGCAGCCGTATTGGAGCCGACAACCGACACCGTAAAATACAGTGATGGAACAGAGGAAGAGGTATACGGATTTGACGTTCCGGTGGAAGCGTTAGACCAGGAGTTTGACCTTGCAATCCTTGGATCTAAGGGTGAGTGGTATGACCATAAGGTCAGCGTTTCAGACCCACAGGCAGCAGAAAACTAAGTCCGGTGTAACGCATCCGGTAGAAAAAGTAAGGGATTTCTATGAGAAAAAGAAGAATTTCAGCGATAATTTTAGCAGTACTGCTTCTGGTGCAGATGTTTGCGGGGTGCGGTGCGGGAACGAATACCGGTGCAGCAGGAAGTACATCAGATGGCGCTAAGAGCGGCGGGACAGAGAGCGCAGTGCTCGAGGACGGGGAATATACCGTAAACGTCACACTAGAGGGCGGCAGCGGAAAAGCCACGGTTGATGAGACGGCGAAAGTGACCGTCACAGACGGACAGGCATATGCCACAATCGTGTGGAGCAGCATCTATTACGACTATATGATTGTGGACGGTGAAAAATATCTGAATGAAAATGAAGGCGGAAATTCGACCTTTACATTCCCAATTGAAGGGGTTCCATGCCAGATGGAAGTCACAGGCGATACGACAGCGATGAGTACGCCGCATGAGATTGACTATACACTGATATTTGTATTCCCGGAGGAAGTGAGCTTTGGGGAGCTTACATTCGGGGGGCAGATGGAACTTGCATATGCCGACCAGTTTTCGGTGGAACAATATGGTGCTTATAAAATGATTACGATCGTGGACAACGGTCGTTTTTTGCTTGTTCCGGAAGGGGTGGAAACGCCGTCAGATATACCGGATGATGTAGTTTTATTGCAGCAGCCGTTAAATCAGGTGTACCTGGTATCGAGTGCCGTGATGGATCTGGTCTGTGAAATCGGAGCGCTGCCCCATGTGACATATACTGCAACGAAGCAGAAGGACTGGTATGTGGCAAAGGCAGTAAAGGCGATGGAAGACGGGGAGCTTATCTATGCCGGAAGATACAGTGCACCGGATTATGAGCTTTTGCTCTCCGGCGGATGCAGCTTTGCCGTTGAAAACACGATGATTACGCACAATCCGGAGGTAAAGGAAAAACTTGAAGAACTCGGCATAAAGGTGATGATTGAGCGCTCAAGCTATGAAAAACACCCGTTAGGGCGGTTGGAATGGATAAAACTTTTTGGTGTCCTGTTTAACAGGGAAGAGGAGGCCAAAGCGTTTTTTGAGGAGCAGGTAGCGCGTATCGAGCCGATTCTGCAAAAAGAAAAGACCGGATTGCAGGTAGCGTTTTTTGCTGTGGCATCGGACGGAACCATCACGGTCCGAAAGCCGAATGACTATGTTGCATCCATGATTGCGCTTGCAGGAGGAACCTATTCATTAGGGGACTATGTGGATACGGAAGAAAATGCGCTTTCCACGATGAAAATGCAGATGGAAGATTTTTATGCGGCGGAAAAGGATGCGGATGTTCTGATTTATAACGGCACGATAGAGGGAGAGCTGACATCGGTTGACGATTTGATTCAGAAAAACAGTCTGTTTGCCGATTTTAAGGCGGTCAAAACGGGGCAGGTTTATACGACCGGAAGCAATTTTTACCAGCAGACGAGCGGAACCTGCGACTTTATCGAGGATTTGAATAAGATACTGAACGGAGATACGGATTCAGAATTCCGGTTCTTGAAAAAGATACCGGAGTAGAAGATAGGAAAATCATGAAAAAACGGTATATCATTACTTTTGTCATATTAAGCATACTGCTTGTACTGTTGTTATTTTGGAATATCGGGGCGGGAAGTGTGGAAATATCCTGGGCGGATATCGCGCGGATTCTGACCGGAAATGCGCTCGATGAGACGCGTGCGCAGATTGTATGGAAAATCAGACTGCCGCGGATTCTTGCCGCCATCTGGCTTGGCGGAGCACTTTCCGTGTCGGGATTTCTGTTGCAGAGCTTTTTTCATAACCCGATAGCAGGGCCTTATGTGCTTGGAATTTCATCCGGGGCAAAGCTTGTCGTGGCGCTTGTCATGATTTTTCTGCTCGAGAGAGGAATCACCATCAGCTCTGCCGGGATGGTTGCCGCTGCATTTGTCGGCTCATTGCTTGCGATGGGATTTGTGCTTTTGATTTCATTTAGGGTGTCTAAGATGTCGCTTCTGGTGGTCTGCGGAATCATGATAGGCTATATCTGTTCTGCCATTACGGATTTCTGCGTTACCTTTGCAAATGATTCCAATATCGTAAATCTCCATAACTGGTCGATGGGCAGTTTTTCGGGAATGACCTGGGAAAATATTAAGATGATTGTTCTGATTGTCGGAGTTTCGCTTGCGGTGACCTTTTTTCTTGCAAAACCGATTGGCGCTTATCAGATGGGTGAGGCGTATGCAAGAAATCTTGGCGTCAATGTGAAAGCGCTCCGCGTGGGATTGATTTTGCTTTCGAGCCTGCTTTCCGCCTGCGTGACTGCATTTGCAGGACCGATTTCCTTTGTGGGAATTGCAGTGCCGCATCTGGTAAAGCTTGCGACAAAGACGTCAAAACCGCTCATTTTGATTCCGGGCTGTTTTTTATGCGGTGCGGTCGTCACACTGTTTTGTGACGGAATCGCAAGAACCGTGTTTGCACCGACTGAAATCAGTATCAGCTCCGTGACGGCGCTGTTTTTGGTTCCGGTTGTCATTGCGGCGATGCTGCGCAGACAGGAGGGATATCGATGACAGGCGATATTATTTCAAAAAACGTCATTTCAGAAAACGGCATCCACACAGAGCACCTGACCGTGGGCTATGACCGGATTCCGCTTATCCGGGACATCAATTTAAGCGTGGGGCGTGGCGAGATTCTGACACTGATTGGACCAAACGGTTCCGGAAAATCAACGATTCTAAAAACCATCACAAGACAGTTAAGGGAAGTAGAGGGCACGGTGTTCCTCGGGAAAGATTCCATGCAAAAGTTAAAGGACAGCGAGGTTTCCAAAAGACTTTCCATGGTGATGACGGAGCGCATCAAAACAGAATTGCAGACCGGCAGGGAGATTGTGGCATCCGGCAGATATCCTTACACCGGAAGATTTGGCGTGTTGTCAGAACAGGACTGGGCAAAGGTGGACGAGGCGATTACGCTCGTGCACGCCGAAAAAGTGCAGGAACAGGATTTTATGAAAATCAGTGACGGGCAGAGACAGAGACTGATGCTTGCACGGGCAATCTGCCAGGATACGGACATTCTGATTCTCGATGAGCCGACGTCCTATCTGGATATGGGATTTAAGATGGACATTCTTGCCAATATCCGGATGCTTGCGCGGGAGAAAAAAATGGCAATCATCATGTCGCTTCATGAGTTAGACCTTGCCGCGAAGGTTTCGGATATCATTGCCTGCGTCAAGGGCGCAGAGATTGACCGGGTGGGAACACCGGAGGAAATCTTTTCCGGGGACTATGTGCAGAAGCTTTACAGTGTGCCGGAAAAAAGCTTTGACCCGGTCACAGGGGAAGTATTTCCGGGCATGGGACAGGCACAGAGGTCTCCTGAGGTCTTTGTTATCGGTGGAGCCGGGGATGGAATCCCGGTATACAACCGGCTTTGCAGGCAGAACATTCCGTTTGCAGCCGGAATTTTGCAGGAAAATGATGTGGAATTTGCCACGGCGCAGGCACTTGCCGCCGAGGTTGTCTGGGAAAAGGCATTTTATCCGGCAGCGGCAGAGACGGAGGAGCGTGCAAAACAGATTATCGACAGATGTAAAACGTGCATCTGTGCGGTGAAAACATTTGGACCGCTAAACGAGGCGAATAAAAGGCTGCTTCTTTATGCGAAAGAGAAGGGAAAGCTGGCAGAAAGCAGGGAAACGGACAGAAAATGAGGCTTGCATTCCGAAAATAATATGATAAGATACAGTCAGGAACAAAAAATAAAAAAGATATAGAAAGATGTATTCTACATAAAAAAGGTATTAAATATGGATATTAGGGCAATGCGTTATTTTCTTGCAATCGCGGATACGGAGAATGTATCAAAAGCTGCCGAGAAGCTTCATATGTCACAGCCTCCGCTGACACGCCAGATGAAGCAACTCGAGGAAGAGCTAAATGTGGAGCTTTTTGAGCGGGAGAGCGGGAGACTTCATCTGACAGAAGCGGGCTATTATTTTAGGGAGCGTGCGAGGGAAATCGTGGAACTGACTGACAAACTTGAAGAGGAAATGAAGAGCACGTTTGGGACGTATGACGGGAATATCAGCATTGGAAGTATTGAAACGGTCGGGGTGAGCGTGCTTCCAACCTGGATTACGGAATTTCACAGTCAATTTCCAGAGATTACGTACAATATCTGCTACAGCAATACCGAGGAGATTCTAAGAAAATTAGACCTTGGCATTTTTGATGTCGGGATTGTGCGCGAGCCGTTTAACAGTGAAAAATATGAGTGCATCCGCCTGCGCGAGGAATCGTGGATAGCCTGTATTCATAAGGATAATCCGCTGGCAGCGGGGGATGCGGACACGTTGGAACTGGCGGAGCTTGCAAAAGAAAATCTGATTGCACCGGGGAGAAACAGCCACGAGGAACAGATAAAAAACTGGTTTCATATGATTGGAATGAAGCCGCATATCGTCTGCCTATATACGGCGCTTGGCGGCGGCTTTGAGCTGGTTCGTCAGGGGTTAGGAATCCTGTTGTGTCCAAAATCTGCGGCAAGCAGGTTACAGACACCGGATATCGTGTGCAAGGAGATTATCAATCCGAAATTTACCTCCTGCGCGGTGGTTGTCTGGAAAAAATATGGGGCGCTGTCAAGTTCTGCAAGTCGTTTTGCAGACTATCTGAAAACAGAAATTGAATAGAAACAAATGATAAATACCGAAATGGTATCGTTTTTGCGGATTTCACCGAAAAAGCCCACTTGAAAAAGTGGAGGAATGATGCTAGACTTGCGTCAACATACAGGTGAGGGAAAAGACAAAGAGGTCTGAAAAGATTTCTTTGTCTTTTTTTGTTTAAGAAAAGGAGAATGACTATGAAAAAACGAGTAATAGCTACAGTAATGATTGTTGTACTTACGGCAGGCGCCATGATGGGATGCGGCGCATCACAGACAGCAGGAGATGGAAAACAGACTTCGGAGGAAAGCGCAGGCACCACAACAGCGACAGAAGCAAAAACAGAAACAAAAACGGACGGTGATAAGAAAGTAGCAATGCTTTACGGAGCGTCCATTAATGATGGGGGCTGGGGTGCAAGCTGTTACCAGGCAATGTGCGATGCTGCAGAGGCATACGGATATGAGACAGCTTATACCGAAAACGTGGACACATCCGAATATGTATCAGTTCTTACCGGATATGCAGACTTAAATTACGATTTGATTTTTGCACCGGGCAGCGAGTACTCAGATGCGGTAAAGCAGGTAGCAGCGGAATATCCGGACGTAAAATTCTGCCTGTTAAACGGAACCTTCTCTTCGGATAACGTGGTATCTGTGATGCCGGATGCAAAACAGATTGGTTATCTGGCAGGTGCGCTTGCAGGACTGATGACAAAGACCAACTATATTGGTTTTATCGGAGGAATGGAACTGGATACGACGCAGGCAAAGCTTGAAGCATATGAGGCGGCAGCAAAGGCAGTCAATCCGGACGTAAACGTTACCTCAGGATATGCAGGAGATTATTACGACGCAGCAAAGGGAAAAGAAATTGCTTCTTCCATGATGTCTACCTACGATGTGGATGTATTGTTTGGCGATGCCGGCGCAGTTGATACCGGAGCGAGAGAAGCACTTGCAGAATCGGAAGGACACTACAGCATCGGTCAGCCGGGAGATTTGGGTTCCGCAGAAGATAAAGTCATTATAAGCAGTGTGGTAACCGATAATGCAGCTCTTGTGGAACAGTGTATGCAGGCAATTGAGGATGGCACATTTGGAAATACGACAATCTATGGAACAGTCGAAAATGGATGTCTGTCGGTAGGAACGTTCAGTTCAGAGGTGCCGGAAGATATAAAAACACAGTATCTCGAATATGTAGAACAGATTAAAAACGGTACATTCATCAGCGAATAAATAAAAAGAGGGATGACTATGAACATACTGCAAATGAGAAATATTTCAAAATCCTTTGGCGGTGTCAAGGCAAATGATAATATCTGGCTGAGCGTGGAGCAGGGGGAAGTACATACGCTGCTTGGAGAGAATGGAGCCGGAAAGAGTACGCTTATGAGTATTCTGACCGGGCTCTATCAGCCGGATGAGGGCGAAATTTTTTATCAGGGAAATGTGGTAAAAATCACGTCGCCGAAAGAGGCGGTAAAGTTTGGAATCGGCATGGTCTATCAGCACTTTATGCTGGTGGAAAACATGACAGTTTTCGAGAATATGATTCTTGGGCTGTCAAAAGGAAACAGCATATTTATCCAGAAAAATAAGATGCGTGCTGAGATTGAACAATTGGCAGAAAAATATGGGCTGCAGGTGGAGTTCGATAAGCTGATTTCAGACATTTCCGTAGGAGAACAGCAAAGGGTGGAGATATTGAAGGCTTTGTACCGGGATGTGGATTTACTGGTGCTTGATGAGCCGACCGCCGTATTGACGGATGCGGAAGTTGCAGGACTGTTTGAAATCATCCATAAGCTGACTGCAGACAAAAAATCGGTCATTTTCATCTCACATAAGATGAAGGAGGTCATGGAAATCAGTGACCGGATTACAATTTTAAGAAATGGAAAATCCATCAAAACGGTGGAAAAAGCGAATACGACAGAGGAAGAGCTTACCAATCTGATGGTGGGAAGGAAGTTACAGGAACAGGTTGTGGAGAAATCCATGGAGCAGAAGGAAGATGTGTTAAAGCTCGAAAAAGTTTCGTTCCACCGTCAGAGCAAGCACAACGGGTTAAATGAGGTTTCTCTGGAAGTGAAAAAGGGACAGATTGTAGGTGTGGCAGGGGTCGACGGAAACGGACAGTCACAGCTTGCACTGCTGGCATCGGGCAATCTAGTGCCGGAGAGCGGAGTAGTATACGTAAACGGGGAAAAGATAAAACATTTTACGCCGGAGACATTTATCCGCAGAAAGGTGTCCCATATCCCGGAAGACCGCAACAAGATGGGGCTGGTAGGGGATATGACAATTGCGGAAAACCTTATTTTAAAGGAGACCGACGGGGAACGCTTTTCCTACGGACGGGGACTTTATTTAAGGAAAGATAAAATTCACGCATATGCGAAAGAGATGCAGCAGGAAAATGATATCCGCTGCCTTGACATGGAGCAGGAGGTGCGCAGCCTGTCAGGTGGAAACCAGCAGAAGGTGATTCTTGCAAGAGAGTTACAGAGCACACCGGAACTTTTGATTGCAATGCATCCGACAAGAGGACTTGATATCGGAGCATCAGAGTTTGTCCATGAGCAGATGCTGCGGGAAAAGAAACGCGGCTGTGGAATTTTATTAATCAGTGCCAACCTGGATGAGATTATCAAGCTTGCAGATGTTATCGTCGTGATGTTTGAGGGAAAGATTATGGGAACGTTCCCGGGAATAAAGCCTCCGATTGACAAGATATCGATGGCAATGACAGGAAGGGGTGAGACAGCATGAAAAAAATAGAAGGTTTGATCATCCCGCTTATTGCGGTGTTGTTAGCGTTTCTGGTGGGCGGAATCATCATGGCAGCGCTTGGAACAAATCCATTTACGGCGTATGCAGCGCTGTTTATGGGGGCATTCGGAAGCAGCTCCATGCTGGCACAGACACTGGCACTGACCTGTCCGCTGATGTTTACTTCACTGGCAGCAGCCTTTGCGTACAAATGCGGCGTGTTTAACCTCGGCGGTGAGGGACAGTTTATCATGGGAGCAGTTGCAGCCGTGACACTGTTAGAGCTTACCGGAATAAAGGGAACGGCAGGAATCATTTGTGCGCTGCTTGTAAGTGTGATTGCCGGTGGCATCTGGGCATTAATTCCTGGAATTTTGAAAATCCGGCGCGGTTTAAATGAGATGATTGTGAGCATCATGTTAAACTATATCGCCACACTTATCATGAGTCTTGTATACACGAACATTTTCCGGGATGGAAGTATTCCGCAGACGGCGGAGATAGACGACAGCTTAAAGCTCCCGTTTTTATCGGCAGATTTCCGGGTTCATTATGGAATTATCATTGCACTGATTGTGGGGCTTTTGCTCTATTACATTATGTTTCATACCTCGTATGGATTTAAGGTCAGAGCGGTGGGAAATAACCTGACGGCGACAAAAATCAACGGCTTCCGGGTGAATTTCATAATGCTTTCGGCATTTGTTCTTTCGGGGGCAATCGCGGGATTAGGAGGTTCAACAGAACTTTTGGGAAAACAGTTTCGTCTGCAAAGCGGATTTGGTTCCGGTTTCGGATTTGACGGCGTTGCAATTGCATTGATTGCAGAATTAAACCCGATTGGAGCGCTTGTAATATCCTTTTTATTTGCGGTTCTCAGAAAAGGTTCCATTGCACTTCAAGTTTCCATGGGCGTTCCAACAGCCATTGCGGAGATGATACAGGCGCTCATTATCATCTTTGCAGTGGGAGGAACTGCAATTGTAAAAAGAAAAGCTTTAAGCGGCAGAAGAGAAAAACGGATTTCAAAGAAAGAAAAGGAGGCAGCGGCGTAATGAGTGAGATTTTAAATGCAAATTTTATTCTGAATATACTGATGGCAACCATCCGGATTGCAACGCCGCTTCTTCTGGTTGCAATTGGAGAACTGTACTCCGAGCGTGCGGGAATGTGCAATATCGGCCTGGACGGTCTGATGTCGGTCGGCGCACTGTTTGGATTCGTGGTAGGGTATTACACGCAGAATCCGTGGCTTGCAATTCTTGCGGCGGGTGTCGTCGGTGTCTGCATTAACCTGATTTACGCATATGCGACAATCAGTCTCGGTGCAGACCAGATTGTATACGGTATGGCAATCAATATTTTATGTCCGGCACTGGCGGGATTTTTGTATAAGATATTATTTTCCAACACCTCATCCCTGTTACAGGGGGTGACGATGAAGGCACTTCCAATCCCGCTGTTGTCCAAAATTCCGGTGATTGGAGAGATTTTCTTCCAGAACTCGCCGCTTGTCTACCTCGCATACCTTTTCGTTCCATTATCGTATGTATTTTTTTATAAGACAAAGGCGGGACTTAGCTACCGGGCAGTAGGGGAATATCCAAGAGCGGCGGAAACGCTTGGTATCAATGTAATCCTGAAAAAATACCTTGCCTGTATTCTCTGCGGGGCAATGGCGGCAATCGGGGGAGCATTTTTAACAGTCTGCTACACCAATACATACTCCGAAGGAATTGTTGCAGGAAGAGGATTTATTGCACTGTCAGCCGTTATTTTTGGAAAATGGACACCATCCGGAATCCTTATGGCATGTCTGGTTTTTGGGTTCTGTGATGCTCTCCAGATTCGATTACAGCTTGTAAACAGTGTGGTTCCGTACCAGATATTCCAGATGATTCCTTATCTGTTTACACTTGTCATACTTATTGCATTTGGAATGAAAAAACTTGGACCAAAGGCGAATGGAATGGCTTATTTTAGGGAGGAACGCTAATGGAAGACATCAACATTTTTATGAATGGCACCGTGGTGACACGGGATGACACCAACCGGGTCATAAAAGATGGCGTGGTCGTGTGTCAGGGGGATAAGATACGTTCCGTTGGAAAAAGAGGTGAGATTCCGGAACTGCCGCAGGGTGCAAATATCATTGATGCGAAGGGCGGTCTGATTATGCCGGGGTATATCAATCCCCACTCACACGCGTACTGCTCGCTGGTGCGCGGCTATCAGATTCCGGGATTTGTGCCGGAAGGATTTATGGATAATCTGGTAAACAAATGGTGGTTTGTGGACGGACAGTTTACCACAGAGCAGTGCCGCAGTATGGCAGAGGTTTCGTTTCTGGAAGCGGTAAAAAATGGTGTGACGACCGAATTTGACCACCATGCTTCCTATGGAACGGTGACGGGAAGTCTTGCACAGTTTCAGGAGGCGGCAGAACAAATGGGACTGCGCACTTGCCTGTGCTTTGAAGTGTCGGACAGAGCCGGAGAAGAATCAGCAAGACAGGCAGTCGATGAAAATATCCGCTATATGAAGGAAGTAAAACAAAACCCCTGTCAGAAAGGCATGATGGGACTGCACGCATCCTTTACACTGTCCGATGAAACGCTTGCTTATGCGGCAGAGCAGATGGAAAGTGAAAATGCGTACCACATTCATATAGCAGAATGTAAAGAGGATGAAGAGGACTGCAAAAAGCGCTATGCCTGCTCCATTGCAAAACGGTTAGAACATTTTGGAATGATGGGAGAAAAGACGTTAATTGCACACGGGGTGTACTTAGATGGCGAAGAGCTTTCGCTTATAAAAGAAAAAAATGCGATGGTTGTCACAAATCCTGAATCGAATATGAATAACGGCGTGGATATGCCGCCGTGGGAGGAACTTTGCCGGAGAAATATTATCACAGGGTTTGGAATGGATGGATTTGGACATGATGTTCCGACTGTCTGGCGAATCGGGAATGCACTTTATAAGTATAAAACCCGTGATATCAACAGTGGTTGGACGCAGTTACCCGAGATGATTTTTGAAGGGAATGCGCAGATTGCAAGTACCATTTTTGGAACCAAAATCGGAAGGCTGCAAAAGGGCTGTCAGGCAGACGTGATTGTTGTCGATTATCAGCCGCCGACACCGCTTGATGACACAACGGTCAACGCACATCTTCTTTTTGGCACCAGCGGAAAAGATACGGTTACTACGATGTGTAATGGGCGCATTTTGATGAAGGACCGCAGGATGCTTACGGTCGATGAAGAAAAAATAGAGGCAGAATCCAGAAAGCAGGCAGAAAAGCTCTGGAGACACTGCAACAGGATACGGACAGGGGGTGAGGCGGTATGAATGTACTCGAACAGGGTGTATATGAACAGGCAGAATTTATCGAAAGGCTTTCCTGGGAAGAACTGCCGCAGGCGGTAAAGCAGCGTGCCACATGGGTGGTGCTCGATTCCATGGGATGTATTTTAAAAGGACTTGGAGAAAAGGAAATTCCAACAGACAGAGATGACGCAGTGATTGCTGTCACGGAAGCAATGGTTTCCACAGAACTCTACGAGGGAAACCGCAAGGCTGTCGGACATCCGGCATGCCACATTCTTCCGTATCTGTTTGTAACCTGTCAGGACAAACCAATGGAGGAATTTTACCGTGCTTTTGTCGCAGCGTATGAAATCGCATCCCGCTGGGGAGCAGCCATTCATTTTCCCAATCATGTACTCGGACATGGAACAATGATGACAACCGGAGTAGCGGCGGCAATTGCGGTGATGCAAGAGCTTCCGGTCGAGGAAACCTATGAGCTGCTTTTGCTCGCGGCATCTCTGCCGCAGGTATCAGTATGGCAGTCCGTGTATGACGGAAGCAGGCTGCACGATGTATATGCAGGTATTGCTGCAGTTGTGACGGACCATCTACTTCCGCTTGTAAAACGGGGAGTGAGAAGTGATGGAAAGATTGTGGAAAGTGTCTATCGGGAAGTGATGGGAGCAGAAATTTTTCCGGAAAAGCTCTCAAAAGGTCTTGAAAATGAATACGTACTTTGTAGTAACTATTTTAAAGTGTATACGGGATGCCGGTTTATTCATCCGTTTGCGGATGCCCTAAAAGAGGAGCTTACGCAGGGGCTTTCCAGGGATCAGGTGGAAGGAATCGATGTATTTACCTATAAAAAAGCGGCGCAGATTGGTGATGAGTGTGTTCCAAATGACCTTGCGGCAAAGTTTTCAACACCGGTGTCACTTGCGGTACTCCTTGAAAAAGGAAGCCTGTCACCGGACAGCATTAAAAATTGCGAAAAGGATGATGCTATCACACGCTGGGCGGGAAAAATCCATCTGCATGAGGACACTTCTTACAATGCACTTCTTCCAGAGAAGCGGGGTGGCAGGATAGAGCTTCACTTAAAGGATGGAGAAAACAAAATCATAGAGACGTTTCATGCGGTAGGGGATTTTGACAATCCAAAGCCTTATACGGAGGAAGATTTAAAGCAGAAATTTCAGACAAACGCGGACGGACAGATGACACAACAGGAGATACATCTGATGGAACAGCGGATATTAGAAGGGCAGCACGGAATCTTAGGGGATGTCATTCCTGTATTTTATGAGAAAGTGGGGATAAGCGCGTATGAGTAGAACAGATTTTTTATATTTGTCAGAGCCCGATTTAATCGAGGCGGGAGTTCTTGATGCAGCAAAGTGTATAGAGGTATGTGAAGAGGTTTTTCGGATTCTGCATGAAGGAGATTACCTGATGGGAGGTCCAAACCACAACGAACATGGACTGGTTTTGGTATTTCCGAAGGAGACAAAATTTGAGCATATGCCGGTTGCCGGTCCGGAGCGGCGTTTTATCTCGATGCCGGCATATCTCGGCGGAAGATTTGCGGTCTGTGGAGAAAAGTGGTATGGCTCAAATGTAAAGAATCCAAAAGAGCGGGGGCTTCCGCGCTCCATCTTAAATGTGACAATCAATGACCCGGACACCTGTGAGCCGCTGGCATATATGTCAGGAAACTTAATCAGCTCCATGCGGACAGGCTGTATCCCGGGCGTCGGGGTGCGCTATCTTGCAAATAAGGATGCCGAGACCATCAGTGTAGTGGGTGTGGGACCAATCCAGAAGGCAACTCTTTTAGCAATGAAGTCTGAATTGAAAACTCTGAAACGGGTTGTGGCAAAAGCAGCGCACCTGGAGCGCGCACAGGCATTTGTAGAATGGGCGAAAGAAGAACTTGGGCTGGAAGGCTGTGCGAAGGAAAGCATGGAGGAGGCAATCCGGCTTGGGGATGTGGTAAGCATTGCAGCATCGCCGAAGGAACCGCTGTATTTAAAGGATGCATGGTTAAAAGAAGGCGCAACTGTCCTTCTCACATCACCGATTGAAGCGGATGATGCGTTCTGGCTGAACAATAAGCTGGTATTCGATAACACGAAAATGCACGAGGCATATTATGACGAAGCAATGAAGCTTGGCGATATCACAAAGGCGTGCAACGGCTGGGGCAGGATGTATGCGCTTATGGAACAGGGGAGACTGGCAGGATTAGAGCAGGAAATCAGTCTGGGCGATGTGGTTGTAGCGCCGTCTTACGGCAGAAAAACGCCGCAGGAAAAACAGATTTTTGTAACAAGCGGACAGGTGTTATTTGACATTGCCTGGGGATATGAGCTTTACCGGGAAGCCTTAAAGAAGGGAATTGGAGTGAAGTTAAATCTCTGGCAGGAACCATACTGGACGTAGAAAACAGGTATCATGAAATCATCTACATAGAAAAGGAGAAAACGATTATGGAAAAGAAAATTTTTAAGGCAGCAGCCGCAAACATGGATTGTGTATTAGGAGATGTCGCAGCAAATTTGAAAAAAATGGAAGACATGTGCATTGAGGCGTCCAAAGAGGGAGCATCCGCCATTGTATTTCCGGAGCTTGCAGTGACCGGTTACAGTCCGGTGTTAATTGCAGAAAAATTTTACGAGATTTCAGAGCCGGTTCCGGGACCGAGCACCGACTTTTTATGCGAGGTTGCAAAGGCAACTGGTTTATATATTATCACCGGATTTTCAGAAAAAAGTTCTGTTCCTGGAAGACTTTATAACACACAGGTTTCCATTTCCCCGGAAGGAAAAATTGTGGGCGTTTATCGCAAAATCCATGTATGGGGACTGGAGAAACTTTACTGGAAAGAAAGCACGGACTGCAAATTTACGACATTTGAAATGCCGATGTGCAAGGCTGGAACGATGATTTGTTATGATACCTGTTTTCCGGAGACCGCAAAGACGCTGGCGTTGATGGGCGCAAACGTAATCTTTGACTCTGCGGCATGGAGAATCCAGGAAGCAGACTTGTGGGAGCTTTTTACAAGATGCAGAGCGGTTGAAAACCACGTATTTATGATTTGTGCAAACCGTTGTGGAATTGAGGGCGATTCGACCTTAAACGGTGAGAGCCGGATTATCGGACCACGTGGAAATGTGCTGGCAGCAGCCGGAAGAGAGGAAGAAATCATTTATGCGGATATTGATATTGATGCCTGCATCAAGGATAATGCAATGATGCTCTCTTATATGAAGGACAGAAGACCGGAGGCATACTCTCTGGTAACGGACTGCACAAACTTCTAATGGAAGGGTAGGGATACGCGATGGATATTACGACGACTTTGGCAGGAAAAACACTGGAAAATCCAATACTCCCGGGTTCCGGTCCCATCGGCGGAACTGCGGAAAAATTAAATGCACTGGCAGATATGGGGCTTGGGGCACTTGTGACGAAAACTATTACGACACATGAACCGGTTCTGATGAGACCGTTTATTTACGGGGAGAAAAATTATATCATGAACTGTGAGCCATGGTCGGAGTATTCATTTGAGACCTGGAAGGAGCAGTTTCTGCCGCAGGTTGCAGTGCATAAAAAGCAGCCGTTATTTGTCAGCTTAGGATACACGGATGAAGACATGCGCTATCTGATTCCGAAGTTGAACGATTTTGCGGATGCCTATGAGATATCCACCCACTATGTAGGCAAAGACCTTGCGCCGATGGAAAAGACCATGACGATGCTGCGGGAACTGACAGACAAGCCGGTTTATATGAAGGTGAGTCCGCATTTCCCGGACCCGGTGGCGTTTGCACAGATGGTAATGGAGCATGGGGGAAACGGAATTATAGCGGTCAATTCCTTAGGACCCTGTATGAAAATTAATCTGGACTCGCGCAGTGTCCCGATTGGAAATGCCAACGGACAGGTATGGCTGTCGGGACCTGCAATCAAGCCGATTGCACTTGCACTTGTCAATCAGATAAAACGCGCTGTACCGCAGTGTGAAATTATCGGTGTGGGCGGAGTGGCGTCTGCGGAGGATGTGCTGGAATTTCTACTGGCGGGAGCCAATGCAGTGGAAATTCTGTCTGCGGCACTTTTACAGGGAAGAGGCCTGTATACAAAAATAATCGAGGAGTTGCCGTCTGCGCTGAAAAAATATCATTTTTCTTCCATAAAAGAGGTGGTGGACACAGAGCTTCAGATTGGAACCGGGACGACAGAAAAAGGGACGCCTGTATTTGATAAGGAAAAGTGCGTGCACTGCGGACTCTGCGAACAGGTCTGCCCGTTCTTTGCAATCAGGAATTTGGAACAGGACATTTCTGTTCAGAAAGAAAAATGTATGGGGTGCGGGCTTTGCCGCAGCCGTTGTCCACGAAGGGCGATTTCAGGAGTGTAGGTGAGAGGAATGAAGCAGAATATCGAACAATGGGAGGCAGCAGGACTGCCCGGCGAGGGGAAAACCATTGAGGAAGTCCTTCAATTTATAGAAGAACACTGCAGGGATGCGGTGCAAAAATCAAAAAAAGTGATTTGCTTTCCAGAGCTTACAATTGCACCAAACCCTCTTGGGATAACCGTGTATGAGAGTGTTGTTACGTTTTCCGGCGCGATTACGGACAGGCTGTCGAAAATCTGCAGGGCGTATGGGCTGTATCTGATTGTCGGCATTGCCAAAAAAAGCAGGGTGCCGGGAAGGGTGTATGATGAGGTTCTTGTGATGAATCCGGTGGGAGAAATCCTTACAGAGTATGTGATTCATACGGTAGACGGAACAAGGCAGCTTTATCTCTGCGGCTCGGCGTATAAAGAAGCGCAGTTTTTTAATCTTCCGTTTGCAAAGGCAGGACTTCTTGCCGGCGGGGATGCGTTTGACGATGAGCTGCTTTTGCAGTATAAAGACGTAGATGTTATTTTCATGTGCCTCTCGGAGCAGAAGGAGGGACCAGACCGTGCAGTGTCTGTTGCCAAAAGACTTGGAAAGACCGTAATTCTTGCAGGAGCAGAACTGGGAATTTTTAAGTGATATTGAATAACCCCCGGGTGTGGCAGATTTGCCGCACCCGGGGGTTAATTTTACAATGATTTCCGGTACTTGCGCAGATAAATCCACCCGAGTAGCAGAAATTCCAGTGTCATACAAAGATAAATGCCGGGGAGTTCTGCCAGTCTTCCCAAAAGAAGGGTGCCGCCTCCGGTCAAGAGTGCGGCGATGGCCGTGCAGACAAACACGTACCGCTCTTTTCCGATGCCTTGCAGATAGGTCATAAGAATCTGATACGGGATGCGGGCAAACACAATCGGAAAAATGAGAAAAAGGCAGGAAGTGCCTGCATAGATGACCGTTGAATCGGAAACAATCCATGACAGAATGTGCACCCGAAACAGCGCACAAACCACACACAAACCGGAAATTACGACAACGGCAAGCAGGCATCCGTTTTTTAAATAGTCTCTCACATCTTTTGCATCCCCTGCAGAATGGCGTTGCAGGGCATAGGTCTGGGCTGCGGTGGCAAATGCGTAGACCGGAAGCGAGAGCGTGCTGTATACAATATCCAAAAGCTTATACACTGCCATCTGTGTTGGAGCGAGCCTTGAGACGGCTGCGGTCACAAACAGCACAAAAACCGTGCTCTCCAAAAGCTCCTGCCCGAGCAGGGGAGGATACAGATGCAGAATCTGTTTAAAGCAGCTACGCACAAGTGCTGCGGTTTGCCGGAAATGAAAGCGTTTCCTTTTTTGTCCGGTGAGGTGCGCCTGCCTGATGTATGCAAGCTGATAAATGAGCAGTCCGCCCATAAGCCCGGCAACGCTGCCCCACGCGGCACCGGAGATGCCAAGGGATGGAAAACCGAAGGCGCCATAGACAAGTGCATAGTCGAAAAACAGGTTGATTCCGGTGGAAACAGCCGTCACGGCGACAACGATTTTCGTCTGGAACAGATTCCGAAAATAGGCGGCGTATAAAAATAAAAGCATATTTTGAAGAACCGTCACAGACGCCGGATAAAAATAGGATAACAGCTCGGTCAGTTCCCTGCCGCTTAGGTGGTAAAGCTTTTGGAAGAAAAAGCGTCCTGCAAAAAGAGAGAGCAGGATAAAAAGTACACCGATGATAAGCGTTAAAACTTTGCAGGAAAGAAAGATTGTTTCAAAGGAAGCGGTATCGTCCTGCCCCTTCTTTTCGGCAGCCATGATATGGAATGCCGCAGACAAAATGCCAAGGGCACCGGTTACCGAGTAGAGGATGCCGCCTGCAATTCCGACGAGGGCAAAGCCTCTTGCAGAATAATGACCTACAATTGCCTCATCCAAAATTGAAAAAATGCTGCTTAACAGATAATTTAATAAAATGGGATAAGCCATTTTCAGAATATTTTTTGTTTTCGTATGATTATTCAATTAAAATATGTTCTCCTTTCGCCTGTTTTAAAACAGGCAAAGAACATCCGCATGAACCATTGAAATCCCTCCTTTGGCAGAGATTGCGTTTTACATAGAATCGCGTATAATAAATATAATATCATTATATCATTATATTATTATATCATTATATCATAGTGAGAGAGAATACGCAAAACAACGCGTCAGACATACAGGAGGAACCATTTTATGTGCACAGCAGCAACTTATCGGACAAAAGATTTTTATATGGGGAGAACCCTTGATTATGAATATTCCTACGGGGAAGAGATTACCATCACACCGCGCGGCTATGAATTTCCATTCCGGCGCATGGGAGCGATGAAACAGCATTATGCAATCATCGGAATGGCACACGTGGATGCAGAATATCCGCTTTATTACGATGCGGTCAATGAAAAGGGACTCGGAATGGCGGGACTGAATTTTGTTGGAAACGCCGTTTACCGGAAGGATGAAGAAGGAAAAGACAATGTTGCATCGTTTGAGTTTATCCCGTGGATTTTAAGCCAGTGCGCAACGCTTGCGGAGGCAAAGGCGTTATTGGAAAAGATGAACATGACCGATACGCCTTACAGTAAGCAGATGCCGGCATCCCAGCTTCACTGGATTATCGCGGATGAGACGGGAGCGTTGACAGTGGAGTCCGTTGCGGACGGGTTTCATGTGTATGAGAATCCGGCAGGCGTGCTGACGAATAATCCCCCGTTTCCGGAGCAGATGTTTTCACTCAACAATTACATGAATTTATCACCGAAGCAGCCGCAAAACCAGTTTGCACAGGGAGTGCCGCTTCACACGTACAGCCGCGGAATGGGAGCACTCGGACTGCCGGGAGATTTATCTTCCATGTCGCGTTTTGCCCGTGTGGCATTCGTCCGTGCGCACTCTGTTCCCGGGGACTCGGAGGTGGAGAGCGTCGGACAGTTTTTCCATATCCTGGGCTCTGTCGACCAGCAGAGAGGCTGCTGCGAGGTCGGAGAGGGAAAGTATGAGCTGACCATCTATACGTCCTGCTGCAATGCAAGCAAAGGAATTTATTATTATACAACCTACAATAATCGTCAGATTACGGCAGTGGACATGCATCATGAGAACTTAGATAGCAGCACGCTCATTCACTATCCGATGGTAAAAGCGGGAGAAATCCGTTGGCAGAACTGACAGAAAGCGTGTGGACAATATGGAAGAAGGACTCAAAGAGGCAGTCAAAAAACTGGGCAAAAACGGGAGATTAAAGCAGGAGCGGCAGTATATGCAGCATGGGAATACATCTGTCTACAAACATAGTCTGCGTGTCGCAAACACCAGCCTTTATCTGGCAAAAAAACTGCACCTGAAAGTAGACCGCGGGGCACTGCTTCGCGGAGCACTGTTACATGACTACTTTCTCTATGACTGGCACGAAAAGGACGACAGCCACCGCCTGCACGGCTTTCACCATTCTGCCACAGCACTGCGCAATGCAAAAAAAGACTTCCGTCTAAGCCCGCTTGAAGAAAACATTATTGAACGTCATATGTTTCCACTGACACCGGTTCCACCCCGCTATAAGGAGGCGTGGATTGTCTGCCTGGCAGATAAATACTGTGCGGCATCGGAGACCGTACACCCGATGGTTCATGGAATATGGAACCGGTTTTTGAGACGAACCGATAAAAATGGAGGAAATTGCCATGCAAAAACAGATTCAATACACTATTCATGATGTTTCCGAACTGCTTGGAATATCGTCAGATGCGATCCGTTTATATGAGAAAGCAGGGCTTGTGGAGCCACTTCGCAATCCGGTAAACGGGTATCGCTATTATACGTTTGAACAGATTCAACGCATTATGGGAATAGTACTGTACCGTCAAGTTGATGTGGGACTTGCAGAAATTGGTGAATTGTTAAAACACCAGACCTTTTCCGGTATCAGAGATAAATTTTCTGATTTTATTGAGGCGAGCGAGGAAGAAATCCGCAGACAGCAGGTGCGGATTGAAAAGCTTCGTTTTATGCAGCAGCACCTCAACAAACTGAATGAGGGCATCAATACATACAGTGTCCAGAGACTTCCGGATTGCTGCATCATGTACCATCAGGAATATGCAGAACTGTGGTATCGTGATATGAAGCAGATTTTCAGGGCACCTTATTTTTCGTTTGGGAATTTCTGCTATACGATTGAGAAGAAGGCGAAGGATAAGTACGAGAGCAGCACACTTGAATTTATCATCCGAAAGCCAATGTATGAGATTATGCCTGATGAGATTAAGGAGCAGGAACCGATAGTTCGTGGTGGGGGTGAGTGTCTGTACACGGTTAAACACGCTGTAGCAAAGGATCATATTTCCTGGTATTTTCACGAGCTGCAAAGTTATGCTGAAAGAAATCACTATATTTGTGCTTCCCGTGGGTATGCGTTTTACGTCTATAGTTTATTAAATGCAACGTCAATAGAGGATTATTATGAGATTTATCTGCCAATTTTGGATAAGAAATAAATTTGTGCAATATTTTGATTGACCTTAGAGCGACTCCAACCTTTATTCTTTGAGTATGGAAAAGAAATATTTACCAGAAAGAATAAAGAAACGGAGGCATACGCTATGACAGAGAAGAATAACATCTCGTTGGAAGAAAAATGCTTAAAACGTGCAAACTTTGCACTCAATTCAACAATTTCCTTTGTATCGGTTCTGTTGATACTGATGTATCTCGGACAGATAGCCCAGGGCTTTGGGGCAAGGCGCTGTATCATTATTGCTGTTATGATTGCGGCAGCAATGACAGGTTCAATTTTATGTTATCTGAAAAATCCATATTCCAGACGTTACTGCTATATGGCATTTGTTTTTTTTGTAATTGCATTTGAAGTGGCATGCCTGTCCTCCACCATCTTTTTATATAATCTGTTTATTTATCCGGTACTCGTGAGCATGATTATGTATTTTGACTACCGTCTGGAACTTCGGGTGGGAACGCTCGCACTTGTTTGCTGTATCTTAAATGGGGTTTATTCCTATTATGTGCTTGGCGGCAACAGTGTGCACGAAAAAAATCAGATTTTTATAGGATGCGTGCTTGCATTTATTTTTGGCGTGAGCCTCTGTATTGCAGCAAAAGCGGCAAAAGAGCACAAGGACGAGGAAGTGGCAGAGTTTGCAGCACATAAGAAAAAGCAGGAAGAAATGATGGAAGCAATCATCACGGTCGGACGTTCCGTTAATTCTTCCACGCAGTCCATTCATGCACTTGTAGAAGAACTTTCTGATTCTACTAACTCAGTAAGCAGTGCAATGACGGATGTGGCTGTAAGCATGGAAAATACTTCTGACACGATTCAGGAGCAGGCAATCATGACTGGAAAAATCCAGAATATCATTGATGAGACGGTGACAGCGACAGATGAGCTGGAGATGATTTCCAGAGAAACCCGCGCGAATGTAAAGGCGGGACAGCAGCTTGTGAGTGAGATTGTGACACAGACAGAGCAGATTGAAAGTGAAAATATCATGGTAAAAGACAATATGTCGCAGTTACATACCCATACTAAGGATATGCAGAAAATCATCGGTATTATCCAGCAGATTTCCGCACAGACGAATCTGCTTGCATTAAATGCATCCATTGAGGCTGCCCGTGCAGGAGATGCCGGAAGAGGATTTGCAGTGGTCGCAGAGGAAATCCGTGTGTTATCTGAGCAGACGAAGCAGTCCACAGAAAATATTGAGGACATTATCTCCAAACTGGATAAGAATGCTGCCGATACGATTTCTTCGATGGATAATGTGATGGATAAAATCAGCGGACAGGTTACGATGATTCATGAAATTGAGACAAGCTTTGCCAATATCCGTGAAGGCATGACGAATTTAAAGCATAATTCGATTGGCATGAGTGACAAGGTACAGCGCCTGAAAGATGCAAATGTCACACTTGTGGACAGTACAAACAATCTTTCTTCCACCAGTGAGGAAATCAGCGCATCCTCGGAGGAAACGAATGCTATGTGCTCGGATAATGCAGAACGTTTTAAGACAATTAACAATGTCATAGAGGAATTGACGCAGCAGACGGCAAAAATGGATGGATTTATTGACGAATATCATCAACTTCACTCTTGATAATCGAAAAGAAAGGGACTATAATCAAAACCCCAGTCTAAGAAAAGAGTGAAAATCATCAACAGTTTAGGCGTGCTTTTAATGCTACATTCGGGCTCTGGAATTTCGGCGATTTCAAGCGTGCCATATGCGTTTCAACTGGTGCTGCCGAAGCTGACCCTTGGAACCTGGACGTATCTGCTTCGGAATTGCGCTTTCAAACCGCTGCAAGCTTCCGATTATTCCGACAGACTTATTCCCACGGGAGCTCTCAGACATTACCGGAGTGCCATATGCAAAGATTAAAATCGGGTTTGATGTCACCTGCCTTGCGATTACCGCCTGCATGACATTCTTTTTCCTGGGACGCATTTATGGTCTGGGAATCGGAACCATCGTGGCAGCGTTTACGATGGGCAAGGGAATCGCCATTATCGGGAACTGGATGGACAAAAAGATAGCGTTTGTTTCGGTATTACAGCCGGAGAGGGAATTCTAGTTTAGGGTTCCCTTTTTATAGTTAATAAAAAATTTATAATTTTTATTAGCACTCACTATTGACGAGTGCTAATAATTGTGGTATAACATAGTCAGAAACAAAGAAAACAATCGTTCCACCGGAAATCATCCGAGGAACGTTATATTTGGAAAAGGAGAGATGACATATGTTAATGCCAAGTGTAATGGGAACAGATTTATTTGATACATTTTTTAATGATTCATGGTTTGACGACCGCGACTTCAGAAATACCGAGAAAAAGCTTTACGGACATCACGCAAAGAACCTGATGCAGACCGATATCAAGGAAAAGGATGACTCCTACGAGCTTGAGATGGATCTTCCGGGATTTAAGAAAGATGAAATCCAGGCATCCGTTGAGAACGGTTACCTGACCATCCGCGCAGCCAAAGGGCTTGACGAGGATGAGAAAGAGAAGGAGACCGGCAAGTATATCCGCCGTGAGCGTTACGCCGGAAGCTGCCAGAGAAGCTTCTACATTGGCGAGGGTATTCGTCAGGAGGATATCAAGGCAAGCTTCAAGCATGGTATCTTAAAGCTTGACATCCCGAAGGTAGATAAGAAAGCAGTAGAAGCAAACCGCTACATTGCAATTGAATAAACAAAGGCGTCTGTGAAGGACGTCAGACAAAGAGCCTGTCCCTGCGGGGGCAGGCTTTTTGCTCTTAACAAATACCACATTGCGGCAGCAGACAGGATGTTTTATAATAAGAAAAGAGACAACATTGGAAAAAGAGGAAACCATATGCTTTCGGTCTGCATCATAACGAAAAACGAAGAAGAAAATATCCAAAAATGCTTAGAGTGTTTAAAGCCATACGGACTTCCGGTTGTGGTGGTGGACACCGGGTCAACGGACAAAACAAAGGAGGTTGTGCGCGCTTACACGGACAGCCTTTACGATTTTGCGTGGTGCGACGATTTTGCCGCCGCCAAAAACTATGCGGTTTCCAAGGCGGGGACACCGTATGTGATGGTGCTTGACAGCGATGAGTTTGTGGAACAGTTAGACGTTTCGGAATTGCAGAAGCAGCTTCTTGCCCACCCGGGAGAAGTGGGACGTATCCGCAGACGCAATTTTTTTACCAGAGATGGAGAGCAAAAAGAAAACAGAGAGTGGATTAACCGCATTTTTGCAAAAGAGGAATTTTCTTATCAGGGGCGGATTCATGAGCAGGTGACGGAAAGAAACGGCAGAGAGTATGAGACATACAAGACGTCTGTGGTGATTTCGCACTGCGGCTATGACCTCACGCCGGAGAAGCGGAAGGAGAAGGCGAAGCGGAACGAAACGTTGCTGCTCGCAGAGTTAGAGCGGCTTGAGGGAGCGCCGGAGGGAAGCAGCGAGGAGGCACAGATTCCTTATATTCTGTATCAGCTTGGGAAGAGCTGTTATATGGCAAAGGAGTACGAAAAGGCGTGTGCCTGGTTTGAAAAAGGACTGTCGTATGATTTAAATCCTGCGCTTGAGTACGTGATTGATATGGTCGAAACCTATGGGTATGCGCTTTTAAACAGCGGACAGGCAGAGACGGCGCTGTTGTTTGAAAGTATTTATGACGAATTTGCAAAAAGTGCGGATTTTCATTTCCTGATGGGGCTTATCTATATGAATAACGAGCGGTTTGAGGACGCGGCTGCAGAGTTTATGCGCGCGACAGGATACCAGGAAAGCCGAAGCGTCGGGGCAAATTCCTATCTCGCTTATTATAATATAGGAGTGATAAGAGAGTGCTTAGGGCAGACGGATGAGGCGATTTCTTATTATAAAAAATGCGCCGGATATGTACCGGCAAAAATGCGTATTGAGAGTTTGACGAGCGGCAAAAATTAGCAGAATTTAGCGTGAAAATGGGAGATTCTTATGCAGAAGACAATCATCTATTTTGTGGGTGTTTATGATACGTTAGACCTTTTTACCGGACAGTTAAAGCAGGCGTTTGAAGAGCTGGGATTTGCATCCTTTGTCTACGATGCGGCAGATGAGGCGGCGAGCAAACAGGCGCTTCTGGCGCTTTTAATGCAGGCGCAGGCGGAGAGCGTGCCCTGTGCGGCAGTGACGTTTAACAATTTGGGTTACAGCCTTGATTTGCCGGATGGGCAGAATTTATGGGAGGCGTACGGGGTTCCCTATCTGAATATTTTAATGGACCATCCGTTTCATTACGAAAAACCGCTGCGCAAGGCACCGGAGACGTCGATTATATTATGCACAGACCGCAATCATGTGCGCTACATCCGCAGATTTTATAAAAATATCAGGCAGACGGATTTTTTGCCGCATGCAGGAGTAGAACTTGGCAGCAGACATAAGCCGCTTGCAGAGCGCGGCATCGATGTCCTCTATGCCGGGGCGCTTCCCATCTACACGGTGGAAAAGATGATACCGGATTTAACCTCCATTCCGGAGGTGGACGGGCAGGAGCTTGCCGGAAATGTGTTGGGGGAGCTTGTGCATCACCCGGAGAAGACGACGGAACAGGCGATAGAAGAGTATTTGAAAAGTGAGGGATGCGCACTCAGCGATGACAGATTACAGGAGATTATCGTGAAAATGCGTTTTCTGGATTCGTATGCGACCTCTTTTTTCAGAGAGCAGGCAGTGCGGATTCTGGTGGAAAGCGGCATTACGGTCACTGCCTACGGAACGGGCTGGGACAGATGCGAGTGGAGCGACCATCCGTGTCTTAATTATGGGGGAAAGGTGCTTGCGCCGGAAATTCTGCCGCTTATGAATGATGCCAAAATTGTGTTAAACACGATGACCTGGTTTAAGGCGGGCGCGCATGACCGGATTTTTAACGGGATGCTTGCAAAGGCGGCGGTGGTGACTGACACTTCCACGTACCTGGACCGGGAATTTACAGATGGGAAGGAACTTGGCATGTTTCCTCTGCCGGAGCTTCGGACGCTGCCGGAGCGTGTCTTTGATTTGTTCGGGCATCTTGAGCGTGCACAGGAAATGGCGGAAACAGGGTATGATACAGCACAAAAACACCACACATGGAAGAGTAGAGCGGAATATATTGCAGAGTGTTTTCTGTAGAAAAAATGGAGGAACTGCGTAATGCGCATTTTGATATACCGCTGGAAGGCGTATAACTACCGGGACATTGTGGAAACTTTTCACGCAATGGGATTTACGGTGGATAACATTGAGCAGAAGCTTGGAAATTATGATGTCAGCCCGGAATTTGAAAAGGTGATTGAGGCAAAGTTACTGGAACATCACTATGATTTTGTATTTACGGTCAATTATTTTGCAGTCATTTCCAATGTCTGTCAGAAACACGGGGTGCGGTATGTCTCCTGGTCGTGTGACAATCCGCTCATCAGTATGTATCATGAATCCGTATTTCACCCGTGTAATTATATTTTTACATTTGATAAGACGAATTATCTGGAATTTAAGGAAATGGGCGTGGAGCACATCTGGTATCTGCCGTTGGCGGTGGACTGCGGACGGATAGATGCGGTTCTCTCGCAGGCGGACGATTTGCCCTGTTATGCGGCGGACGTGGCATTTGTGGGAAGTCTTTATGAACGGAATTCCTATGACCGTCTGCGGAACAAGCTGCCGGAGTACCTGCGCGGATATTTTGATGCGGTGATAGAAGCACAGCTTAATATCAGCGGGGCAAATATTGTGGAGCCGATGCTCACAACGGATATCTTAGAACAGTTGCAGTCCTATTTTGCACTGGAAAAATCAGAGGGCTCATTTTCCGATTTGGGGCTTATCTTCCAGACGACGGTGCTGGGCTTTAAAATTGCGGAGGTGGAGCGCCGCAGAGCTTTGATTGAGCTGTCTAAGCATTTTCTGGTGGATGTTTACAGCAACAGCGATGTCAGTGATTTGCTGCGGATTCGCTACCGCGGTTCGGTCGATTATTGGAGTGAGTCACCGAAGGTCTTTCACGCGGCAAAAATTAACCTGAATTTCACGATTCCAAATATCAAGAGCGGAATTCCGTTGCGTGTATGGGATGTCCTTGGCGCAGGAGGGTTTCTGCTGACGAATTATCAGGCGGAAATTCCATATTACTTTAAAGAGGGAGAGGATTTGGCCTGTTTTGACGGTGTGGAGGATTTGGTGGAAAAAACTGCCTATTATCTAAATCATGAAGAGGAGCGGGCGCGGATTGCCCGAAACGGCAGGAAAAAGGTGGAGCAGTATCACAGCTATTACCACAGGATAGAGCAGATATTGCAGATTCTTGCGGAAAATTAAAACAAAACTTAACATTAATAGAAGCGTAAAAAAGAGCAATCGAAAAGAGATTCATAAGAAGTCTTTTCGATTGCTCTTTAGCATTGGCAGTCCATCATCATACCCGAATAAATCGAGGAGATGTAAGGTGTTGCAAAATTATGTCCCGGATTCTTGTATGTCACAATGATTTTCTTGACATAATTCATCGGGTCAACCGAGACATCGCCTGCCTTGTCACTTAAGGAGTCTTTAAAATCGTTTAAAAGTTCAAAACAGTCTTTCGCGTCCGGAGCAGTTACGGCATCGGTAAGAAGATTTTTATCGACAGAGATAATCCCGTTTTTCTGGAGGTTAAGGCCGACAGATTCCAGCTCGTTGTGGTAGCTTTTGGCGACAGAAGTCACATCGCGCAGCAGCTTGCTGGAGTGCTGGATTTCATCGTAGTCGTGACCAAATTCTACCATATCGTTATAGACATCGACGAGAGTCTGGACATTGTCCGTAATCGCTTCGGCATTCGTCTTAAATCCAATACTTGCAGGTTCACCATCTGTGCTGATTCCCTTTAATGTCAGCTCGAAGGTGTTGTTAATCGTGAAGGTGTTGGAATAGGAACTGCGATGTTTCCCGTTTAACAGGAAGGAGGAATTGTGTGCTTCTTCTTCCACATGGTCAATTCCAAGTGTCCGCATTGCGTGGATAGAACCGCTGTCTGCGGAAGGCATTACTTCAAAGAGAGAGTCTTCATCTCTGCCAAGTCCGGTCTGTCTGGAAGTAATGCACACAGCGGTACGGCCGTCATCGTTTTCTACCACCTTTGCATCGAGTCCCACACCGGCGTTCTGAATCAGACGAATCAGCTTATTCTGGACGGTGCGGTTGGTGTCACCCTCATTTACGGTATACTGAAATTCATAGGAACTTAAACTTGTCGATAAGTCAAAGCTGTAAGAACCCGGTTTGATATCTTTACGGTCCGGTACAAGGTATTGTCCGAGATTTACCTGCGGGGTGGCAAGCTGTTCCACTTGGATGTCAAACGTCAATGAACTGTCCGTATTGCCGGAACCGATATATTCTGCACTTACCACATTCTCATCGGAGGACTGGGCAATTTTTTTCTGGAAGACGCTTTCAATTCCGCTGCCGTCATCAGAAAAAGACGCGACGACATTCTGAATGGATCGTGCGCGCTCCTTGATATCAATAGCGGTTTTTTTGACATCCCCGGTATCTGTGATTTTATACAGAGGAGATTCTTTATTTGCTTTTACGATTTGATTGTATACTTTGCGCAATTCACTCTTCTTATGCGTATCATAACGCGATACGGAATTGCCATAAGTAGACAGATAGTAATGATAGGCGCTGTCAATGGCTGCCATGAAATCCCCTCCTTTCTTCCGTGAAAGCACACATACCTGGTGTACAGGGATATTTTGTCTGTATGATAGCAGATAGCAAAGTGTCATCCGTAACAGTAGTGCACATCTGCCTGGAAATATTTATCTTTATTTCGGCAAATTGAAAGAAAACTTTAGAGTTTGTGAAAAAAATGTGAAAAAAGAACAAAATCAATGTCACGAAATGCCAGCGCTTTCCGGTTAATACTTCCCTTCCCTGAACCGATAAAAATAGAAATGCAAACGGAAAGGGAGAAATGAGAGATGGGAATTAGCGGAATCGGTAGTAGTGCAGTTGTTTCCGGGGGAATCTATCCGGGAAGCAGAACGACAAAGGGAAGCAGCGAAAAGGCGCAAAAGTTTGAGGAGACCAAAGAAATAATGCGAGGTAACATTTCCGGGCAGGAAGAGGAGACGAAGGACCGGAAAACGGCGGTGCGCGGAACAATGGTACAGCCCTGGGCGAAGGAAGCGGCGGAAGCGATTGCTAAAAAGGCAACCGAAAAGAAGGCACCGTATTCCGAGCTGGCAGAGGACGGGGTGATTGTGTATAATGGCGTCACCTTTGTCTGTGATGACGAGAATGAACGAATCTGCCTTGGAGACACCAGCGACCCCAGCAAATGTATCAGTATTCCGTTGTCAAAGGGCGGCAGTCTGCTTGTCAACAGAGACAATATCGGGGATCTTTCAAAGGCAATCAATATGTTTTCCCCGGAGGACATTGACCGGATTCTAAGTGCCATTGCGCAGGATACGAAGGCACAGCAGATGGAGCAGGAAGCGGATGATGCACAGGATTTGATTCAGGAAAAAATTGATGAAATCAATGCTAGAATCAAGAGTGGAGAACTGCAGGACACATTTCAGATTGGCGGAAAATCCTTTACGGTAGACGAGTGGAAGCAGTTTTTAGAGAAATATGACAGGGTAGAGGAAGAGATTCGTAAGGCAATACAGGAAGAAATCGAAAAAAACAAGGCAGATGATGAAACGAAGGAATTAGAGCAGGCGAAAGAACGTGCGGTCGGCTCGATTGTCGCAGAGAGTACCCGTTTTACGGATTCTGATGGAGAAGATGAAAAAACCTGGTATATCACCTGCTACACCAAGGATGAGATGTGGTGTCAGAAGTGCGTAGAGGGCGGAAAAACCGAAGAAATGTGGCGGATGCCGCTTTCTGACGGACAGTACGAGCAGGTGATGGTATACTTAAACGAGCTTCCGAAGGATGCGGACATGATGTTTGTCGCACAAAAAGAGTTCTGGACGGATTTTCTGGCAGGAGAAACCCGTCCGGAAGCGGTTTAGACTCTGCGGATAAGTGCCCAGAGCCCCATCATAAGGTCTGCGGGCAGAAGTTTTGCAAAGAAGCGGTGAATACTGCATACAATTCCGGGAGTGGAAACGGAAAGCCCGAGCTTTGCATCGCGCAGGGCAAGGCGCACAACATTTTTTTGCTTCGAGGAGCATGGAAAGCGGCGGATATAGGAACTATCGCCGCTTTTTTTTGCGCGGTCGATAAATTCCGTGTCCTTAATCCAGTAAGGGCAGACAGCGGTAACGCGGATTCCGGCAGAATATAATTCGACGCCAAGCGCGCGGCTGTAGCGGTATAAAAATGCCTTGGATGCCGCATAAATGCCAAGGTATGGAAACGGCTGGAAGGCGGCGGTGGAACAGATTTGAAGAATGTGCGACCCACGGTGCATAAAGGGGAGCGACATCCGGGTTACATCCACCGCCGCTTTGCAGTTGAGAAGAATCATTCCGTCTGCGTCAGCGCGGGAAATATCGCGCCAGGAGCCGATTTTGCCAAAGCCTGCCGCATTGACAAGAAAACGTATTCTTGGCTGCTCTTTTAAAAGAAGCGCTTCGATTTCCCTGAGAGAGTCCTCGTTTGTGAGGTCAGCGGAGATAACCCTAAGAGGCGTCTTTGTCTTTTTCTGTAATTCTAAAAGGCGTTCCTTCCGGCGGGCGATGACCCAGATTTCATCGAGTTTTTCACTGCAGTCTAACTGCCGTACAAATTCACTTCCAAGGCCGCTTGAGGCGCCGGTCACAATTGCAATTTTTCGATTCATAAAAATAACCATGCCCTTCTATTTTTCACACATTATACTCCTTTTTAACGGAAGTGTCTGCCGGATTTTGCGGCGGAGCAAAAGAAGCAGAGATTTTTCTTGAGCCGGGCATCGACCGGCAGTATAATAAAAACCAGAAAAACTGCGAAAGAAGAGAAAAAATGACGTATTCACAAGGGGTATCAGTTACAGCTATTTTGACATTGGCGGCGGGTGTTGGGGTGTTTTGGTATGCGGCAAAAAAGCGCTCTTATGTGCCGGTATTTTTATATCTGTGCGTGTGTGTCGCATCGCTCCCCGAACAGTTGGGGTATCTTAACATCGGGCACGACATCACCTTTCATCTGAACCGGATTCTGGGAATCCGGGAATCGCTTTCCCAGGGAATGTTTCCGGTGCGGTTAAACGGCTTTACCTTTGAGGGTTACGGATATGCGGATGCTCTGTGCTATCCGGACCTGTTTCTTTATATTCCGGCAATTTTATCCGGACTTGGATTATCATTTATTACATCTGTAAATATATTTTTGCTTCTGGTAAATGCGGCAACGGCGGCGGTCATGTATGCGTGTGCGAAGCGGCTGTTTCAAAATGCCGGGATAGCGGCAGTCAGCAGTGCGCTTTATACACTCTGTATCTACCGGCTGTGCGATATGTATACAAGGGCGGCTTACGGGGAAATGCTTGCGATGATTTTTCTGCCGCTCATTATTCTGGGTTTTTACGAGCTGTTTTTTGGTGAGGAGAAGAGATGGTATCTGCTGGCGCTCGGATTTACCGGTGTATTGCAGAGTAATCTCGTGAGTCTTGTTCCGGTGGCGGCATTGTGCATATTCTTTGGAATCGTGTACGTAAGACGGATTTTGGAAAAAAAGAGGATGTTTGCACTTTTTAAGGCGCTTCTTCTGACCGGATTGTTAAACGCCTGGTTTTTAATCCCGTTCTTCCAGACAATTGCCTCCGGGGTCGATACCAGCTCCCTTTCAGTGGATGCGAGCGAAAAAGTGATATCCACGGCAAGACTGTTTCAGGCATTTCCGGGGGCGGACGATGGCAGAAACCTCGGACTCTCCCTCATGGCAGGTCTGGCGGTGTTTCTGTATGCAAAGGTAAAGGGAGTCCGGCGGAAATCTTCTCCGGCAGATGTATTTGTGGTGACCGGAGGGGTGCTTGCGCTTTTGACAACGGATTTGTTTCCGTGGAAACTATTAATGCAGCTTGACGGCATCGCGGTCGTGATGGGATATCTCCAGTTCCCGTGGCGCCTTCTCGGACCGGTCGCCTGTTTCTTATGTCTGGGGCTTTCTGCGTACTGCGTGACGATTTTCCGGAAAAAAGAATTGCGGATTATGGTGTGTGGAACGGTCGTGTTTTGTGCGGTTATCAGTGCGCAGTACTTTCTGGGAGATTTTCTGGGCAGAGACCCTTATATTTCTTCCGAAGAGGATATCAAAAATGTGATTGTCCAGCGGGAATATCTTTACAGCGGAACGGATAAAGAGAAATTAGACGGAGAATTAGAGACAAGCGGAAATGTTTTTGTAGAGGACTATGAAAAGGACGGATTTATTGTTACGGTCTCCTGCCATACGACAAATGACGATAACGCTTACGCTTACGTGGAAGTGCCGTTGTTTGCCTATCCGTGCTACGAGGCAGCGGATGAAAACGGGGAGCCGCTTTCCATTTCCCGTGGAGAAAATAACCGGATTCGTGTGGAACTTCCGACAGGGGAAACGACAGTGACCGTGCGGTATCACAGCCCGCTTGCTTGGAGAATCGCAGAGATTGTTTCCGCCGTTTCACTTTTGCTGGTTCTCGTTGTAATTGCTAAGAACCGCTCCGGTGAGCTGAATCATCAAAGTTAATTTTTACATAGCGCAGGTGGTCCGTCCATTTCCCGTTCAAACAGATACACTCGTGTTCAATGCCCTCCGGGAAAAAGGATAGCGCCGTGAGCAGATTCTTAGAGGGCGTATTTTCCGGGAGTACTCTGGCGAAAACCCGGTGTAGTCCAAGGTCATGAAAGGCGATATCCACGGCTTTCTGCACGGCTTCTCCCGCATAACCCATGTGCCAGAAAGCGTGGTCGAACTTGTAGCCGATTTCCGAGCAGGAGTAGACAAAACGGTTGATGTCGTGCAGACAGACGGTGCCGATGATGGTGTCAGGGTCCTCACGGCGGAATACATAAAAACGGATGGTTTTTAACTCGCAGGCAAGACGGAATTCTGCTTTTAGCACATTCTCCTGGTAGCGCGGCGTATAGAAATTCTCCGGCCGCACTGGTTCATATTTTTCAAAATATTCCCGGTTTCTGCGCTGGAAAGAAAGAACCTCGCGAAAATACGAAGGCGTCAGGACTTTTAGAATTAACCGCTCCGTCTCATATTCAAAATTCATGACAAACCTCCCTGTCTATGCTACAATCTACCTATATCTTATGCATAACATCTTATAATATTTTGGAGAAACTGTCCATGACACAGGAAGAAAAATATATGAAAGCGGCGATAAAACAGGCAATGAAGGCGTATGCCTTACAGGAGGTGCCAATCGGCTGCGTCATCGTGCAGAATGACAAAATTATTGCACGGGGTTACAACCGGAGAAATACGGAAGGAAATACACTTGCACATGCGGAACTTGCCGCAATCCGCAAGGCAAGCAAAAAGACCGGAGACTGGAGACTTGAGGACTGTACAATGTATGTCACGCTAGAACCTTGTCAGATGTGTGCCGGGGCGATAGTCCAGAGCCGTATGAAAAAGGTTGTAATCGGAAGTATGAACCCGAAGGCAGGATGTGCCGGGTCGGTCTTAAATCTGCTACAGATGCAGGAGTTCAACCATCAGGTGGAAATCGAGCGGGGCGTTCTGGGGGAAGAGTGCTCGAAGATGCTTTCAGACTTTTTCCGGGAACTCAGGGAACGAAAGAAAAAGCAGGGGTGAGAATGAATTCGGATGGGAAATGAAGCAATCGGAACAATGCTCGGGATGCTGCGGGCGAAGAAAGGGTATCCGAGAGGAAAACTTTGCAGAGGTCTGTGCACTTCCCAGATGTTGATAAAAATTGAAAAAGGAACCTGTGAAGTGGATAAGTTCCTGCTCGATATGCTGTTACAGCGGCTTGGAAAATCACCGGATAAACTCGAAATGATTCTTTCCGAGGATGAATATAAACGTGTCAGGCTAATTGATGAGATAGAGGAAAGCATCTGGAAGGGTGAGCGGGAGAAGGCACTGTCACTTCTTGCGGAATACGAAGCAGGTTTTGTAAAAGAGACCAATGTGCAAAAAATGTTTAAACTGCGCACGAGAGCGTATATCAGCAGGCGCATTGACAGGGACATGAAAGCGGCAGAGACGTATCTTTTGCAGGCGGTACAGCTGACGCTGCCGGGAATCAATACCGAAAATATGATGAATTATACGATTGCCGGAAACGAGATGGAGAACCTCTTGGCACTCGGGTTGTGTATGTTTGAGCAGGGAAAGCAAGAGCAGGCGGAGAAACATCTTTTTGCCTGCAAACAGTATCTGGATGCAAATGTGACAGATGAAGAGGCATATGCAAAGCTGTTTGGAAAATGTGCGTGGCTGATAGCGAAGCTCTATGCGAAGAAAGGTGAATATACGCGGGCATATTTAATCTGTGAGGAGGCATTCGTAAAACTTCGCAGATGTGGAATCTTATATTTTATGCTGCCATTGTTAGAACAGCTCATTACGTGTGGCGCAAAAATGGGCATAGACGGGGAAAAGAGCAAGTGGAACATTTACCATGAAATTTTAACGGAACTGTATCAGGATTACGGAAGACCGTGGGAGTGTAAGGACTCGCTGTTTCACAACTGTAACCGGATGACCTGCCATCTCGACAGCGAATTTATCAGGCAGGAGCGGATTGCGCAGAATCTGACACAGGAACAGCTTATCGAAGGCGTTTACCAGTCGCCGGAAACACTCTCCCGTGTGGAACGGGGCAAGGAATCCCCTGTAAAACGTAAATTTGAGGGCCTGATGGAAAATCTTGGTGTGGAGCGCGGAAAATACTGCGGGACTGCAATTGTAGAAGACTACGAGACGCTGGAATTAAAGTGGCAGGTGGAAAACTGTATCGGAAGAGGCGATTATACTGCGGCGGAGGCAATGCTGCAAAAACTGAAGGAAAACGTAAATCTGCAATGGAAAATGAACCAGATGATGACGGCAAATTATCAGGACGCCATTTTGCATGGTTTAAAGAAGAAAAGCGCAGAAGAACTGTTGGCACATGAAAAAGAGCTTCTTCTATTAAGTTACCGGGCAGGGGGCGAAGGCATAAGAGTGCCGCTTCGGAACGAGTTAATGGTACAAAACCAGATAGGCACGCTGCTTCGTGAACTGGGCAGAGTAGAAGAGGCGGATGCACTGTACCGCCAGATTATCGGAACAGTAGAAAACAGCCGGATGGACAAGCACTACCGGTATCAGATTTACTGTCTGCCGAACATCAATCTGGCAATCAACACGGAGGATGAGAGGCTGGTGTCTGGGGGCATACGGTATGAACTCCTCTGCGGAAACGGGACATTGCTGCCATCTTATCTTCATATTCTTGCACATATAGAACGGAAAACAGAGGCAGCAAAGGAACCTGTCCGTATCATGCAGGCATACTACCTCTGTGAATTATTCTTCCGTGAAAGTTACCAAACTCTTCTAAAAGATTACTACCAGAAGCATTTTGGCGGAAATTTGCCCTAAATCTGTGTAATGACAGAAGGAATGACATCATCCTCATGAGCGACGGAGATACTGTTGTCAGCAATACCTGCACAGTTTGCGGTAAGAAATACAGCCAAAAGAGTCAGTAAAAGAACAGATTTTAATTTTTTCATGTGAAATACCTCGCTTCATTTTTGACATCAATATAGGGTCAGAAGCGGGAAAGAAACAGGATTTTGCGGTTATCATTTTGTCCGGGTGATTGTAACTGAAAAGTCATGTTCTTTTTGGCAGAGGAAACGTAAAATAAAAATGGATTCATAATAAGTAGAAGATATAGAGGGAGGTCTGGCGTAGTCTTATGCCAGCCCTCTCTTTTTTCTTGACAATCAGTGCCTTTATAGGCTATACTTAAGTCTCCGAGCAGCCGGGGTGGTAGCGGTACCCTAATCCAGCAATCCGCTATAGCTGGGGTGATGCCAAACAGAGGATTTCGGGTGGTGGAGCCGCCCTTCGTAAGTGGCGTTGAAGTTTGGGTCTTGCGCAACAGGAATCTATGAACCGGGTCAGGTCAGGAATGGAGCAGCCCTAAGTAGAAACTCCTGTGTGCCGCAAGGGTGCCTGGGCTGAGTTAACTGCGGAGGTAACGTCTGTTATCCGGATTCGACGGGCGGCGCTCGGTTTTTGTATGTGCGGCAAGCGCACACGTTGTTCTTATATAATTTTTCGTACATTCCGGGAGTATCAGGACAGAAGGGAGAACGATGCGTCAGAAAATCCGAAAGATTTTTTTTGAGCTGTGTGAGGGACTTGAATATCTGATGGCAGTGGCAGCGCTGCTTGGAATTGCGGTGGCAATCATTGCACTGGTTCCGCAGTTTGAAGAATTCTGGCACTTAAGGGGACAGGCGGGAGCATTTCTGGAATTTTTTGACTCCCTGTTTGCAATCGTAATTGGAATTGAATTTGTAAAAATGTTATGTAAACCAAATGCGGCAAACGTAATAGAGGTGCTGGTGTTTCTGATTTCAAGACATATGATTATTCAGGAGACGACAGCGATAGAAGACCTGTTGTCCGTTATTAGTATCTGCCTGCTTTTTACGTTTCAGCGTTTTTTAAAAAAGGATGAAAAGGCAGAAGAAAAGCCGGAACCTTAAGTGTATTAGCAGAAATACAAGGCAGATGCATTTATTTCAGTACAAATGTTGAAAATAAAAAAAAACGCTATATAATAATCCTCAGAGTGTGTGTCGAAGCGGACACGAACCTGCCGGAAGCATGGATTTTCGGCTAGTGAAACACATTTATAGAAAGAATGAGGAAAAGTAAATGTTTGGATTTGGTCAACTGATTGACATTCTGAAGAAGAACCCGAAGAAAATTGTTTTTACAGAGGGAAGCGACCCACGTATTCTTGAGGCAGCATCCCGTTTATTAGCAGGAACCTTCCTTAGCCCGATTCTGGTTGGTAACGAAGCAGATATCTTTGCAGCAGCAGAGAACAGCGGTTTCAATATCCGTGGTGCACAGATTATCGACCCGGCTAATTACGACAGAATGGATGAGATGGTTGCTTTATTCTGTGAATTAAGAAAGAGCAAAGGTGTTACCGAGCAGCAGGCAAGAGCAGCACTTGCTCAGGCAAACAACTTTGGTACCATGTTAGTAAAAATGGGAGTTGCAGACGCTTTATTAGGCGGTGCTACCTATTCTACCGCAGATACGGTTCGTCCGGCATTACAGCTTATCAAGACAAAACCGGGCAACTCCATCGTATCTTCCTGCTTCATTCTGGTACGTCCTTCCGCAACAGGCGAGAACGAAGTACTTGCAATGGGTGACTGCGCAATCAACATCAAACCGACTGAAGACGAGTTAGTTGAAATCGCAGGCGAGACCGCAGAGTGTGCAAAGATTTTCGGTATTGATCCGAAGGTTGCATTCTTAAGCTACTCTACCTTAGGTTCAGGAAAAGGTGAGGACGTTGACAAGATGCGTAACGCAGCACAGAAGGCACAGATTAAATATCCGGATCTTCCGATTGCAGGAGAAATGCAGTTCGATGCAGCAGTTTCTCCGCGTGTAGCACGTACAAAGTGCCCGGGCAACGAAGTGGCAGGTCATGCAAACACCTTTATTTTCCCGGATATCAATGCCGGAAATATCGGATACAAGATTGCACAGCGTCTTGGTAACTTTGAAGCATACGGCCCGATTCTTCTCGGCTTAAATGCACCGATTAACGACTTATCCCGCGGATGTAATGCATCAGAGGTATACTCTATGGCAATCATCACCGCAGCACTTGCATAAGTAAAATGTATTAAAAAAAGAGCTGTCCCCCTATCGGACAGCTCTTTTTTTCCGCGGAAACGCACTTGAGCAACAGAGTGAGTAGACTTTTGCGCAAAAAAAGTGTAAAATAAAGAAAAAAGTGAAGAGAAGCCATGAATAAAAATATTGGAAAATGGAAACGGACGGCGGAGGAGTATGTCATCCTGACTGTCGCAACGATTATTATGGTAGTGGGAATTTACGTATTCAAATTCCCGAACAATTATTCTTTCGGAGGCGTTACCGGTATTGCGGTCGTGCTCGGTGCACTCGTTCCGGCAACTCCGGGAGTAATTACATTTATTATTAATATGGCACTTTTAGTGCTGGGATTTATCTTTCTTGGCAGGGGCTTTGGAATCAAGACCGTCTATGTCAGCGTTCTGATGTCGGCGGCGCTTCGACTGGCAGAAATCTGGTTTCCGATGGAGCACCCCCTGACAAGCCAGCCGGTACTGGAATTACTGTATGCGATTGCGCTTCCGGCATTCAGTTCGGCAATCTTTTTTAACATCGGGGCATCCGGCGGCGGTACGGATATCCTGGCAATGATTTTAAAAAAGTATACGAAGTTAAACATCGGTGCGGCGTTATTTCTGGTGGACCTTGGCATCGTATTGGCATCCTGCCTCGTATTTGATGCGCAGACCGGACTTTTTTCCATGTGCGGACTTCTGGCAAAATCACTGGTTGTGGACTCCGTCATTGAAAATATCAATCTGTGCAAATATTTTACGATTATCTGCACAGACCCGGAGCCAATCTGCGATTTTATTACCAATCACTTAAAGCGCAGTGCCACGATTTACAAGGCGGAAGGCGCTTATGAGCATAACCAGAAGACGGTTATCATCACTATCATGAAGCGGAGCCAGGCGGTCGAACTGCGTAATTTTATCCGCGAAAACCAGCCGTCTGCGTTTATCGCAATCACAAACAGCAGTGAAATCATCGGAAAAGGATTCCGTGGATTTAACTAATAAAAAAAGGAGAAGTAATACATGAATATCTGGGAAGAGGAAAAACAGAGTTACATCAAAGCTGCAATGGGGAGAAATACAGCCGGGGAGAATGAAACTCTGAAAAAGGCACTACAGGAAATCGACTGGTCGATTCTTGATAATATCACAAGAAAAGAAACCGTCAATGAGCGAGGTGTCTTTGCACCGCTTGAGGCTGTTGAGGTAGGCGAGATTGAGGCGAGAGGCGCAGAGTTTAAAGAAATCGGACTGGCTTCTATCCGCAGAGGAGAAGTGGGCGCGGTTCTTTTGGCAGGCGGTCAGGGAACAAGACTCGGACTTGACAAACCAAAAGGAACCTTAAAGATTGGTGTTGACAGAGAACTGTATCTGTTTGAGCAGCTTATCCGCAATTTGCAGGATGTCACAGACGAAGCTGGCGTATATGTGCCGCTTTATGTAATGACCAGCAATATTAATCACGATGATACGGTTTCTTTTTTTGAAGAGCATCAGTATTTCGGTTATCCGAAGGAATATGTGAGATTTTTCGTGCAGGAGATGGTTCCTGCCTGTGATTATGAGGGACGTGTTTACATGGAATCCGATACCGGCGTTGCAATGTCTCCAAACGGAAACGGCGGCTGGTTTGGCTCGATGGTAAAAGCTGGTTTATTGGAGGATATCCATGCCAGAGGAATCAAATGGATTAACGTATTTGCAGTGGATAACTGCTTACAGCGCATTGCAGACCCGATGTTTGTAGGTGCAACGATTGCATATGGCTGCGAGAGCGGTGCCAAGGTTGTGCGCAAGGCAGCACCGGATGAGAAGGTAGGCGTGCTCTGTACGGAAGACGGCAGACCGTCCATCGCGGAGTACTATGAGATGACTGAGGAGATGGCAACAGCGCGCAAGGAAAACGGCGATTTAAAATACGGATTTGGCGTTATCTTAAATTATCTTTTTTCGGAGAAGAAGCTCGAAGAGATTGCAGATGCACATATGCCGATTCATGTAGTTGAAAAGAAAATCCCGTATGTCGATGAAAATGGAACGCCGGTGAAACCAGAGCAGCCAAACGGCTATAAGTTTGAGACACTGGTGCTTGATATGGTGCACATGATGGAGGATTGCGTGCCGTATGAGGTTGTGCGTGAACGGGAGTTTGCACCGATTAAGAACCTTCACGGCGTGGATTCTTTAGACAGCGCAAGAGAGCTTATGCGCGGCTGTGGTATTGAATTATAGTACCACAGGGATATTTAATAAAAATTTCACGTGAAGTTTATGTCAGTTTCAAAAATGCCTGTTATAATAAAAGTATCATTTGAAGTAAGGGGTATTTTGATATGGATTATGCAAGATATGGGGAGAAGCAGATAGAAGCGCAGGCATATGTGGAGCAGCAGGTGATACGGATGAACGAACTGGTTCCGCTGCATACCGTACAAAACGAGAACATGGAACACATTGCAGATATGACGGAAGAGTTTTCACAGCTCATGGAGCCGATTCTTCGGATGTACAGCGCTGCAATGAGTGCCACGACAGCACGTCTTGAGATTGTGAAGGACGAATTTAAGTACCGCAAGCGCCGCTGCCCGATTCATCATATTGACACCAGACTCAAATCTGCCAAGAGTATTTTGGGAAAACTCCAGAAAAAGGATTTGGATTTGACATTGAGCGCTGCCTGCAACAATGTTTACGATATTGCAGGAGTGCGTGTGGTCTGTCCTTATATTAAGGATGTTTATCTGATTCGTGACCGGATTATGGCGCAGGATGACATCCAGATTATGGAGATAAAGGATTACATAGAGAACCCAAAGGCAAACGGTTACCGCAGTCTTCACATGGTAATCCGCGTGCCGGTTTATTTCATGAACAAGAAACAGTATGTGCCGGTTGAGATGCAGATTCGGACGCTGGCGATGGATTTGTGGGCGAGTCTTGAGCACGATATTAAGTATAAGAGCCTTTATCAGGATGTCTCCACCGAAGATTTTGCGGACGAGTTGAAGCAGTGCAGTGCTTTGATTTATGAGGCGGAAGAAAAAATGGAACACATGAATGCCATGCTGGAGGACGAGTTCTGACCCTGGCATGAAAATAGAAAAGCAGGGAACCGTTAAAATTGCGGTTCCCTGTTTTTTATGCTGGAAAAATTTTTTTAAAAAAGTGGTTGACAAAAACAATAAGTTAGTATAGACTAACTATCAGAAAAGGAAGTGAGCAAATCAAACGCAGCGAGGAGCTCTTTTCTTTTTGGAAGGTAGTTAGATGAAACTAACTTTAAGGAGTTGACCATGAGCAGGGAAGTGTTCGAGATTGTGGAGAAGATGAATAAAAAAGATTTAAAGACTCAACTGGCGCTGCAATGCGCCCCGCTTCTTACAGGAATCAAGCTTTCCAATCTTCTTACGGTGAAATGCAGCAGCGTAGAAGACGTGGAGAATTTGTTCCAGGATACAGAGATTACTGTACATACACTCTACCGGACAGAGTACCGTGCCACCTTGTTTCTTTTCCGTGAGGCTGAATTGTTAGACTACTTGGAACGGAAAGAAGTAAGAGAGGCGCTTGCGATGTTCGGGTATCAAACCATAAGTCTTATCGACATTTTTGAAAACCTGTGTGCCCGCTATCAAAAATATATGACTGACCATCAGTCTTTTCCACACGAACTCGGCCTGCTCCTGGGTTATCCTGCCTGTGATGTTCTCGGATTCATCGAGAATCAGGGACAAAATTATCTGTACAGCGGATACTGGAAAGTATACGGCAACGTACAGGAAGCAATTACGACATTCAATCGCTATAACGAAGCCAGAGAAAAAGTAATACGCATGGTATTCCGTGGAATGGAAATACCTACAATCATGGCTGTTTAATAAAAGGAGGACTTTATGAGTAAAATAATCGTAGCATACTGGTCACAGACCGGTAACACGGAAGCAATGGCAAATGCAGTAGGAGAAGGAATTGTAGCAGCAGGAGGAGAGGCAGATGTAATTCCGGTATCCGCAGCATCTGTAGATGAATTAAAAAATGCAGCATCTTTTGCACTTGGCTGCCCGGCAATGGGTTCTGAGGTTCTCGAAGAGAGCGAGATGGAGCCGTTTGTTGCAGAGGTAGAGGCAATTGCTGCCGGAAAGAAGATTGGACTGTTCGGTTCCTATGGATGGGGCGACGGACAGTGGATGCGCGACTGGGAAGACCGCATGACGGCTGCCGGAGCTGCCGTTGTAAACGGAGAAGGCGTAATTGCCCATGAAGCACCGGACGATGAAGCGCTTGAAGCCTGCAAGAATCTTGGCAAGGCACTTGTATAAGACGGACCAGACATATTTGTCATAATCTCATAAAAAGGGAACTGCCAGTTTTGGCAGTTCTTTTTTTTGCGGGCGGCAAGAAAAATTTTCTTAAGGGCTTGACAAATAAAAAAATCCGTACTATATTCAAGATACCCTATGGGGGTATATGAATGATGTGTCGTCAGATGGATAAACTAAAAGAAAGCGGGAAGAAAACATGGCGTGCTGCGGATGTAAGGATAAGGAAGAGGACGTAAAACATAAACAGAGAAACGGGACGGAGAAAGCAGAGCTTGTCAAGCGTCTCAACCGGATTGAGGGACAGGTGCGGGGTGTGAAATCCATGGTGGAGGATGACCGCTACTGTGTGGATATCGTGACGCAGGTGTCTGCAATCCAGGCGGCGTTAAATGCCTTTAACAAGGAGCTTTTAGCGCGCCATATCAAAAGCTGCGTGGCAGATGACATCCGCGAGGGAAACGAAGAAGCTGTGGATGAATTGTGCGAATTGCTTAAAAAATTGATGAAATAGAAAGATGGTGTGAAAGGTGAAAAATCAGTTTGATGTGACAGGAATGACCTGTTCCGCCTGTTCTTCCTATGTGGAAAAAAGCGTTGCAAAGCTGGAAGGCGTGGATAAGGTCAGCGTCAATCTGCTTACAAACAGTATGCAGGTGGAGTATGACGAGACAAAACTTGATACAGACGGAATCATAAAGGCGGTTGAAGATGCCGGATACGGTGCGGCGGTAAAGGGCAGCACACAGGCGGGAGGCGCGGCAAAGAAGAACTCCGGTGCAAACGGCGGAGA
>ULXU01025357.1_pt1 | contig 44689 bp, 40 predicted proteins | sample 1961521 | NCBI WGS metagenome assembly ULXU01 (sample SAMEA4835845, study PRJEB28245) | human gut metagenome | biome: gut microbiome; material: fecal sample | place: Denmark | collected 2008
TGTATTACAAGCAATTTAAAAGCCGGCAGTTTTATACTGCCGGCTTTTTTCATGATAATAGAATGTTCGCGGAGCGCGCATTCTATTATTTACTCTATAGGGAGACAATTTTGATATGAATCAGACGGAATTGATGCAAAGTGTCTCTGATACGGCAAAGATGCTGTATCAGAACCGGGAACATGATGGATTAGAACAGGCAGAGATTATTATAAAGGTTCTTCAACAGTTGGTAGAAAACCAGTCTGAGGAGCAGATACAGGCAGCAGGCGCATTTTCTGTTGCAATGATGCGGGAATTGATGGAAGCATATCAAAACAGTGATGTGATGGGAGTGGCAGACTGCCTCATGGAAAAAGCAGCGTTATTTATCCCGTTCTATTTTCAGGAAAATGATTAGGGCAGAAGGGAAATAGAGAAGATGGATTTATTTGAAAAGAACATGTCCGCATTGGAAAAGAAAAATAAGGAATATGCAGATGAAATAAGGAAAATTACGATAGATAAAATCTCCGACCGGATTGTGGTGAGTGAGGCATCAAATGGGATGCAGATTGTTTCGGTGCAGGAAAACGGGCATCTTTGGAACTTAAACAGCCGGTTTGACCCGGAACTTGCAGCTGAACTTTACTGGGAACGTTATGAGATTCCGCTTTACGGAATCTATTTTCTATATGGATGTGCAGATGGACGGCACTTAAAAAAATGTCTGGAGAAATGCGATGATACAAACCGCGTGATTATTTGTGAACCGGACATGGAAGCATTTTCAGCGGTATGCCATTTCCTGGATTTGACAGGGCTCTTTAAGGATGACCGTACTTACTGGTATTTTCCGGAAATAAGAGAGGTTGATATCCAACATATTGTAGACGAGGTGGTCAGTTATTCTCAGACAAAATTATTGGAATTTTGTATTTTGCCGGGCTATGATGTCCGTTTCCCTGAAAAATGTCAGCGGTATATGGACATGGTCTTAGGAAAAGTGGAATCACTGATGGCCATTAAAGCCACCTATCTCGGATTTAACCGTATGATTCCGAGACATACTTTGTTCCATATTAAAAATTTAATATATAATTGTAATATTGAACAGATAAAGCGGAAACTGAAGGAGTATGATATTTCAGGGATTCCGGCAATTATCGTATCGGCGGGGCCGTCATTGGATAAAAATGTGCAGGAGCTGCGGAAGGCACAGGGAAAAGCATTTATTATTGTAGTAGATGCGGCACTGCGGACAATTTTAAAGGCAGGAATCCGTCCGGATATTGTGTATACAATCGACCCGGAATCACCGGACAGGTTCTTTGAAAATCTGAACCTGGACGGATTACTTTGGGCATGCTCAAGAATTGCCCGGCCGGAAGTAATCAAACAGTATGCAGGGAAAATCTTTTATAACGGATTGTTCTGGGGAAAATGGAATGCAGAAATCAGCGAAGAACTGGGATATATTTTTCCGTGGCTTATGGTAGGAGGCTCAGTTACCTCCGAGGCATTCCAGTTTGCGGCATATATTGGCTTTAAGAAAATGATTCTTGTGGGGCAGGATATGGCATTCACCAATGGAATTTCCCATACAAAGGGTATTGAGCAGGCATTTGGCGACAATAACGAGTACATTGAAAGCCGTCTGCTGATGGATGTGGAGGGGAATGATGGAACTATGCTCAAAACCGACTACCAGATGTATATATATAAGCATTGGTTTGAAAATCTGTTTCTTGCCAATAAAGATAATTATGAAGTGATTAATGCAACCGAGGGTGGTGCCAAAATCAAAGGAACAAAAATTGCAGCTTTAAAGGATACTATTGCAGTGGAATGCCAGAAGAAACTGGATATTTACGGTATTTTGGAAGAAATTCCACCAATGTTTGACAGGGAGCAGCAGGAACGCCTGCTTGGAAAGCTGAAAAATATGCCTGATGAAGTAAAAAAATTTCAAAAACACCTTGATGAAGTGATTTCAGAGCAGGAAAAACTTTTAAATCAGATTGAAAATAATGAGATTTCGCAAAAGGAACTTGTCAGACATCTAAGAGAATTAATCCGCCAGAATGAAGAAATCAACAAAGAACCGATGCGGGACATGGTAATTCTCTATGCGCAGAAGGAAGAATATCAGGTTGGGGAGGATGTCTATCAGGCAGACCTTGGACCGAAGGAACTCGTGGAAAAGAGCCTTCTGCTTCTGCGCGGATATCAGAATGGCTTCCAGCTCTTTGAGGAGGACATTGAAGATTACATTATGAAAGATTAGTCAGACAAAACCTGAAGAATCGATGTTACACGATGGCAGAACGTATGACGTTCTGCCATTTTGCCGAGCGCATTTGCTGCGATTTGCTGCCGTTCTTTCTCATGAGAGAGATAATAACCAATTTTTTGAACAAAATCATCCTCATTCTCATAGAAAACAAAGTCTTCTCCGGGAACGAATAAATCAAGCAAATCTTCCTGATAGTTCGTAAGCAGAAAGCCGCCGCTTCCTAAAATGTCCATACAGCGAAGCGGAATACCGGTGTGAATACTTTTTAAACTGATATTTAAATTGATGCGGCTTTGCCTGAAGATAAGCGGCATTGTGGAATACCAGTCCACAGGTCCCATAAACTGAGCATTGGGAAGTTCGGGAACCGGATTGTGTGTGTATAATTTTAACGGAAAACGGTCAGATGCCTGCTTTAACAGAGAGAGCCGTTCTCTTGCTGTTATCTTCCGGCAGAGAAAATAATTTGCATATACATAAGCGGCAGATTCCGTGCCGTCTGGCATTGGAGTATAAGGAGCTGCTTTCTGTAAATCAGCAATGATATCCGGGGTCAGCAACTCCTCCAGAAAAAAACTGCCATAGACATTCTGCTGTGCGCACATGATTGCATCTAAGTAGCCGCGGGTGAAGTCGGAGATGGTTTCTAACCGGTCAAAAAAATTGTGGTCTTCGTTGTAGAGGGAGCCTACAAAAGCGACATCGGCGGACAACTTTTCTGTCAATGCATCCGGGCAGACCATGGAGGTAAGGCGCGATACATTAGCCGCAAGCGGAAGATAGTATACGGTGTCAATACCGGCATTTTTGAAGGTAAGATAAACCGATTTGTCAAACAGAAAAACGTAGTTGCACGGATTAATTAAGGTGTAGGAATAGAGGGCAACTAACGGGCTGTCATAGATATAGGAGACGTATTTGATGTTGTGTTTCTGACAGCATACAGAAAGAATCGGGGAATAATTAAAAGAAAATACAAACGCATAGGATGTCTTTGTGAGTGCAGCGGCAAACGCATCCTCAAATTCTTTGCTTTGGCGCTCCTTGTAATCCTTGTGAAAAAAAAGGTCGCAGGTAATCTGGTTTGCTTCAAATGCATCAATCATATCCTGCTTTGCAAAAGCAGGAGAGTCAAGAAATAATAGTTTCATAAGCAGCCTTTCTAAATCGAATCTAATCCATAAGCAAGAGATATCATTTGCAACAGACGCTCCGGGTAGTTGTGGTATTTTTCAAGTGCAAGATAACCGTTGTGTGCAATTTCTCTCCGGTCATTTTCGTGCGTCAGGTAATACTCTGTCTTCGCAAGCAAATCATCTTCCCCGGTATAACATTCCAATTCCTGCCCGGGGGTAAAATAATCCGTCAGTTCCGACTGGTAATTCGTCAGTAGAAAACCTTCGCAGGCGAGCACGTCAAACAGGCGTAATGGAAGTCCTGCACGGATGGACTTGGCGGTAGGATTTAGATTAATTTTGCTGAAGTGGAAAATAAGCGGCATTTCTGTCAGTGTTTTTGCAAGTCCGCAGTTGTGGACAGGAAGCCCGTTAGTATCACTTGCAGTGTATAAGTTCACGGAATATTTGGAACCCAGCGTCTGCATCAGCCAGAGCCGTTCCATGGCAGTCACTTTTGTCCCGAGGTATAGTTGCGCCATCGTGGCGCGGTCATCCCGGCGGAATCCGGACGGCGGCGTATAAAAACCCTCCAGGGAATTGCGGAATTCTTCCACGACAGAGTCCGGAAGAACCTCCTCAAGAAAATTGTAGCCGTAGACCTTTAACTGGGCAGACATAATGCCTTCCAGATAACCGGTAAGATACCCCGGTTCTTTTTTCAGACGGTCATAGGGGCATTTTTCGGTATAGAGCGAGCCAACAAATGAAATATCGCCGGAAAAGCGGGTGATATCGTCTGCTGTGGCAGAACAAATCACTTTTTTCCAGCGCACCGGATTGCTCGCTAACGGCAGATGGAAGATGCAGGAAGGGTTATAGCGGGAAAATTCGTCATACTGCGCGCGGTCAAAGAGAAAAATCCGGTTCCACGGGTTGCGGATGGAATCCGAATAAAGCTCCATGACCGGACTGTCTACGGTCCAGCAGAGATAACGAATCTGAAAGATGTTGCAGACCTCCGAAATAAACGGATAGAAGTTGATGCTGAATACAAAATCATAGCTTGCCTTCTGCAGGGCTTTGTTTAAAAGTGCAACACCCTCGGAGGGCAGCAGCTCCTTGTTGTAGATTTCTTCCGTGATGGTGACAACTTCGTTTCCAAGCGTTTCAAAACCTTCGATGATATCCGGTTCACAGATGCTTCCGTAACGGTAAAACAGTATTTTCATGGCAATCCCTTTTACTCCCTAATCATTTGCAAATTGAATATAGTTATTATATACTAATAAAAGGAGCATTTCTACCCAAAAGGTTATGATTATGGGCAAAAAGTTCGATATAAATATTATCATGCAGCGGGACGCTGTAACAGAAAGCAGGAGGCTTAAAAGTATGTTAAATGGAAAGACAATCCTGGTAACAGGAGGGACAGGTTCTTTCGGAAACCAGTTTGTGACATATGTTTTGGAGAATTACGACCCGAAGAAAATTATTATTTATTCCAGAGACGAATACAAGCAGTTCATCATGGCGAATAAATTTAAGAAATATGGCGATAAGCTGAGATTTTTCATCGGTGATGTACGTGACAGGGAAAGACTTTACCGCGCCTTTGACGGCGTGGATTATGTGGTTCATGCAGCAGCATTAAAGCAGGTTCCGGCTTGCGAATACAACCCGATGGAGGCAGTAAAAACCAACATTGACGGAGCGATGAACATTGTGGACGCAGCACTTGACTGCGGCGTAAAGCGTGTGGTTGCATTGTCTACGGATAAGGCGGTAAACCCGATTAACCTTTACGGTGGTACAAAGCTTGTTTCCGATAAACTGTTTATTGCAGCAAATGCTTATGCGGGAGCAAAGGATGTATGTTTTTCCATCGTGCGTTACGGAAACGTTGCGGGAAGCCGCGGCTCTGTTATTCCGTTTTTCCGTAATATTGTGGCAAACGGCGGAAAGGAGCTTCCAATTACAGATTACCGCATGACACGTTTCTGGATTAGTCTTGACGAGGGCGTTCAGCTTGTCATTAAAGCACTTTCAGAGGCAAAGGGCGGAGAGACTTTTATCTCGAAGATTCCTTCCTTTAAGATTACAGACCTTGCACAGGCAATTCTGCCGGGCTGCGAAATGCCGGAGGTTGGTATCCGTGAAGGCGAGAAGCTTCACGAAATCATGGTGACAAGAGAAGATTCCATGATGACGTATGAGTATGAAAAGCATTTTATCGTATATCCGCATTTTGACTGGTGGGATAACTCCAGAATTCAGCCGGGCGGAAAGAAAGTTGCACCGGAGTTTGAGTACAGTTCGGGAAACAACACAGAATGGCTGTCTGTGGACGATATCGCAAGACTGTTAAAGGATGTGAAAGAACATTGAAACCGCTCATTTCAGTGATTATCTGTTGTCACAATGTGGCAGAGCTTCTGCCGGATTGTATGCGGACGCTTGTCTGGCAGACGATTGGAATGGACCAGCTTCAACTTATCTTTGTAGATGATGCGTCCGACGATGATGGGGCAACCTGGAATTGTATTCTTACGTTTGAAAAACAGTATCCACAGTCGGTAACGGCGGTACATCTTGACGAGAATCTGCGTCAGGGCGGTGCAAGGAATGTGGGATTGGAATATGCAAAGGCGGATTATATCGGCTATGTTGACGGGGACGACTGGCTGGAGTCAACGATGTATGAGCGCTTGTATGAGTGTATCAGAAAATACGACTGTGACATTGCAGACTGTAGGCTGATGATGGATTATCCGGATGGAAGGACGTATGTGTACCAGCATATGGAAAATCGTCTGGACGCTGAGGAAAAGAGTATTCTGGATGGAGGAACACACTGGACTGACAGATTCCGGGGCGAAGGCTACGGAGGAGGGATTGTCACAGGGCTTTACCGCAGAGCATTATTGGAGGAAAGTGGAGTCCGTTTTCCAGAGAAAATCCTATATGAAGATAATTACTGGGAAGCAATCCTGTTACTGTCTGTAAAACGGTATTTTCATCTGGCTGAGGATTTGTATCATTACAGGCAGAGAGCAGATTCGACGGTACATAAAAGAAATGCATGGCATCACTTGGACAGGCTTGCAATAGAAGAGATGAAGCTTGAAGCATACCATACGCTTGGGGTGTATGACCGCTATCAGAAGATTGTTGAGCAGGAATTTTTGAAGGAATATTATTGCCAGACGCTGCTTACCATGTTTACGAAGTATGACAATCCGCCATATGAGATATTCTGCCATATGAACAGACGGGTGAAGGAGTTATTTCCAGATTATAAAAAGAGTGCGCTGGCACAGACAAATGGAATGGATGCGGTATTGCTGGGACTGATTGACCGCGATTTGGATGAAGCGCAGTTTATGGAAATCAGAAAAATAATTTTATCCTATTATGGAAAATAGAAATGACATCAGGAGGAAAAGAACATGATTCAGTATTGTAAAAGATGCTGCTTGCCAAGCACAAAGCCGCATTTATCATTTGATGAGGAAGGCATCTGTAATGCCTGCCGCAACTACGAGAACCGTAAGAATGTAGACTGGAGTGAACGCAAAAAAGAATTGATGGAGATTCTTGAACGTTATCGTTCCAAAGATGGAAGCAACTGGGACTGCATTATTCCGGTCAGCGGTGGGAAGGACAGTACCTATCAGGTAATCACCATGTTAGAGCTTGGAATGAATCCACTCTGTGTGACTGCGACAACCTGTGACCTCACCGATATCGGAAGAAGAAATATCGAGAACATCAAAAAGATGGGTGTGGATTACATCGAGATAACCACCAACCGTGTGGTACGTGCGAAGTTAAACCGCATCGGACTGACAGAGGTCGGCGATATTTCCTGGCCGGAGCACGTAAGTATTTTTACCGTTCCGGTAAGAATGGCAGTGAACTTCAATATACCGCTTATCATCTGGGGTGAAAATTCCCAGAACGAGTACGGCGGACCGGCAGCAGCCGTTGAAAACAATGTCCTTGACCGCAGATGGTTAGAGGAGTTCGGCGGTATGCTCGGACTGCGTGTCAACGACCTTGTGGGACAGGAAGGAATTACGAAGAAAGACCTGATTCCATTTACCTATCCGACGGATGAGGAGTTAAAGCGTGTGGGTGTAACCGGAATTTTCCTCGGATATTATATTCCGTGGGAAGGTTTACATAATGTGCTTGTGGCAAAGGCGCACGGATTTGAGAGCTGGGGAAAGGTAGTAGAAGGTGACTATGACGATTACGAGAACCTTGACAACTATCAGGCTGGTATTCATGAATATTTCAAATTCTTGAAATTTGGCTTCGGACGCTGCTCTGATCAGGCATCCATGCACATCCGCCGTGGACGTATCTCAAGAGAAGAGGCAATGCAGATTGTAAAAGAGCGTGACGGCGCATTCCGCTGGACTTACCTTGACAAGAAGATTGAAGATATCTTAGAGCCAATTGGCGTGACAGTAGATGAGTTTATCAAAATCTGTGATGAATTTACAAACAAAAAACTGTTTTTGACTGATAAGAACGGCAAGCTGATTAAGGACAAGAACGGTAATCTGACTAAGATTAATTATGACAACGTAGAAGAGGGCGAGAGTAAATAAATGGAGACTGCGATTATCGACTATGGAATGGGAAATCTGTTGTCTGTACAGCGTGCGTTTGAGAAGTGCGGATCGGATGCAGTCATTATCGACAATCCGTTAGAACTGCGGGATGCAGAACACATTGTGCTTCCTGGAGTCGGCGCATTTCCGGATGCGATGGACAATCTCCGGAAGAATGGCTGGATAGAGGAATTAAACCGGGCAGTTTTGGAAAAAGAGACGCCGATCCTTGGAATCTGCCTTGGAATGCAGCTTCTTGCGGATAAGGGCTATGAGGTGCGGGAATGCGACGGACTTGGTTATATTCCCGGAGAAATTGTCCGTTTTACACAGACGCAGGAAAAGGAACGGATTCCGCATGTGGGCTGGAACGAGATTTTAAAGCGGGAGGATTCACCGCTTTTTGATGGAATTGCAGACGGCACAAATTATTATTTTGTGCACAGCTATCATTTCCAGGTGGCAAAGGAAGAAAATATTGCCACAGTGACGCCTTACTGCGGAGAGTTTGTGTCTTCTGTCGTAAAGGACAATATTGTGGGAACACAGTTCCATCCGGAGAAGAGCCAGAAGGCGGGCTTTAAGCTGATTAAAAATTTCCTGAGTATGTAGAAAAAGAGGTCGCAAAATGTTAAAGGTACGTGTGATTCCAACGTTATTATACAAATCAGTAGGACTGGTAAAAGGAGTCGGATTCAATTCCTGGAGGCGGGTAGATACAGTACTGCCCGCCATCAAGGTTTATAATATGCGCGAGGTGGACGAGCTGATTCTGCTCGACATCGAGGCAACGAATGAAAACAGAGACCCGGATTACGATGAAATCCGGGATTTTTCGCGGGAATGTTTTGTGCCGTTTTGTGTGGGCGGTGGAATTTGTCATATTGACCAGATTAAGAATCTGCTTCGCGCAGGTGCGGATAAAGTTGCAATCAACAGTGCTGCATATGACAATCTGTCCTTGATTACGGAGGGCGCTAAACTGTTTGGCTCGCAGTGTATTGTGGCAAGCATTGACTGTCGGAAGATTGACGGAGAGTATCACTGTTTTTCACACAACGGCTCAGTGGATACCGGCCGGCTTTTACAGGACTGGATTGTAAAAGTGGTGGAGGCAGGCGCAGGAGAAATATTACTTACATCCGCAGAACTCGATGGAACGATGGAAGGCTATGACATTGAAATGATAAAGCTGGCAACATCACTTGTGAATGTTCCGGTTATCGCTTCCGGGGGAGCCGGAAACTATGAGCATATGCGCAAGGCAGTGCAGGAAGGCGGCGCTTCTGCGGTAGCAGCAGCGAGCATTTACCATTTTACAGAGCAGACACCGAAGGAAGCAAAGGAATATCTTGGAGAACACGGAGTTGCAGTGAGAATGATTTAGCATACTTATAGAATTTGGTTAGACAAAAAGGATAGAACGGTTATGGAACATATGCAGAAACTGACACTGACAAAAGCAACAGAAGAGGATTGTCGCTTTCTATATGAGTTGCGTAATGAGGAGGATGTCAGAAAAAATTCGTTTCAGACAGAGACATTTTCTTATGAAAGCCATGTGGTATGGTATAAGGAGAAACTTGGTGATAAGCAAACGCAAATTTATGTTTTGAAGCAGAATGGAGTCAATATAGGACAGGTTCGTGTGGATTTGCATGGATTGAATGGAGAAATCTCTTATGCGATTTGCCCAAAGGCAAGAGGATATGGATATGCTAAATGGATGTTAGGGTGTCTTGAAGAGAGACTTCGGGAACAGGCATTTTGTAGAAAGCTGACCGCGGAGGTCAAAAGGGAAAATATTGCATCACAGAAGATATTTGAAGGGCTTTCTTATACGTCAACTTCAACGGATTACGGATATATTTATGAAAAGGAAATTCCACTGTTTAGCATTATTATGTGTACTTATAATTCTGCGCAGACAGTGGATAAGGCAATATCATCTGTGAAAAAACAGAAGTTTGACGGATGGGAAATGTTGATTCTTGATAATGGCAGTTCCGATGCAACTGTGGAGAAATTAGAACAGTATCAAAGACTTGATGGGCGGATAAAATGTACGTATCGTAAGGATAATATTGGCTGGTGTAAGGGAATCAGTGAGTGCCTGAAAATATCGGTGGGAAGTTATATGATGTTTCTTGGAGCGGATGATTTTATGACAACAGAACATACATTGTCAGAGGTTGCAGAGGAAGTTGTTAAGCATCAGCCACAGGTCATTTTCACAGGATGCTATTATGCGAAATATGAGCAAGGTGAATTCCGGGTAGTAAATCAGACATTACCAGAGTACAGGGTGTATGGAGAGAATAGAGATAAGCTGACATGTATGGCAGAATTGATGAAAAATGTCTATTACAATTCCGTGATGCATTACGTGGAAATCGATTTTTTAAAAGAAAATGGGATAGATTTCTATTATCCGTTTTATGGGGATTGCCAGGGAATGACGGAAGCAATCGTGAGGGCAGAAAAAATTGTGGTTATGAGTCAGCCGGAGTACGTATTGACACTTAATACATCGCAATCGTCAAAAAGATGCGGATATAGTCATGATGAGAAGCGTCAGTGGGACAGTGTAAAAGAAATTTTGCCAGAGAAACCGGATGCAGAAGATACCGGAATTGCGTATATAGCAAGACGCGTATTAGACAATCTTACAGAGATGTGTCAGAATATTGCACTTGGAGAACCTCTTTGTGACAGTTATATGAATGCAATGGAAAAGAGTTTGCCGGAGCGTTTTGTACGTGTAGAAGAAATGATTTCTACACAGGAGATGGGTGAGATGATGAATTATGCCGGACGGGAAGAGTATGCGGAGTGTCTCATCGGTGCTGCGGGAGTGAATTATTGGACCTGTAAAAAGAATAAGATATTATTGAATGAAATTTGTCGTAAAAGCAAGTGGCTGGCAGAATTTGTGGAAGCGGCAATGAAAGTGGATGAGACGACAGGCATGGTCGTATGGAAAAAGCAATTTGACAGGGATGCCGGTGAGAGACTGTTACAGGTTTGCCAGAATCCGTGGAACCGTTTTAAAACAGGCATTGAGTTACTGTTAAGGGATGATGTCCGGTATGAGGATACCGGAATAAGGGAGAAACTGTGCGAAGTAAAAAAAAGTGGTGTGACATATGCAATGCACAGTTTCACTCAATCGGTATAAATATTACAGAATGCCTGATTTCTTCAAAAGAAGCTCATACTGGTCAAGAATGTGATAGAGCTGGGCATTTTCCTGCTGTAATTCACTGACATAGGTATTGACGGTGGAATCCATCATAATCTCGTGCATGGCCTCCTCCATGATTTCATGGTAAAAAGGTGTTTTGGCTGCATAGTCCCACCAGAGCTGTTCAATATCGCAGTGCAAAAAATTCCCCTGCCAGGGCTTTGCAGTGGCATAATGGACAATGGTTGTATTTTGCTTTACATCCTCGTAATGCAGACCGTTATCGGTGTAGGCGCGCCTTGCGTAGAGATTGTACTGCATGGCATCAAAAAACAGTACATCGTTCCTGTGGCAGTAATTTAAGAGATCCTGGTCTGGAAACTGGATTTTGTAGTTTAGTTCCCGAACGGTGTCCATATAGCGGTTAAAATTGTATTCGCCGCGCAGTGCGGAAAGGTCGAACAGGGTAAGACCGGCATTAAAGTAAGTAAAACCCTCAGGAATTACGTCACGGAAGGTATCATCCCGGTAGTCACCAAAGGGGGCTTCACAGATAAAATCGCGGCAGGCGGCAAGCCGTTTTCCCTGTAAATCGCAGTAGTAAAAGTCCTCGAGGGAACGGTTTATAATCATATCGGAATCGATATAAAGGGCACGGTCGGCATTTTCCGGAAGTGCATCAAGGATTGCCAGACGGAAGTAAGTCTCAACGCCCCAGGAGTTAGAGGCACGGACATCGGACGGCGGCAACAGCTTTTCTGTCAGTTTGCAGTAGTGAAAGGTGACAGGATAACTCTGCGAAAGTCTGTTAAAGGTAAGCTCATCTTCTGCGGTAAGGTCGCAGTGCAAAACATAGACATGAACCGGACCTGGATTATTTAAAAGCAGGGAAGTAAGCATGATATAAGAGTAGCGGACATAGCGTCTGTTTACGGCAATTACGATATTCATTGGATTTCGTTTCATGTGCACCTCGCGAAATAATTTGATATTTATTTTATCGGAGAAATAAAGAAAACATTTAGGGGAGGCGTCCGATGGACAGACAAATTAAAGTTTTGTTTGTATTTACCGCAAATCAGTATAATGTATTAAACGAGATGCTCTGGAAGCTGGCGGACTGCCTGGAACGGAAACATGGGTTTCTGGTGGGAAAGCATCGGCTGGACGATTATGAAAAAATATGCGGGTATGAATGGGACGTTGTTTTCTGTGGTCAGGCAATTGAATTTTCAAAGCTGCAGAAAGCGGATGGAAGAGTACATATGACCTGGTTTGTGGACCACCCGCGCTACCTGCTTCCGAGGATTCTTCCATATGAACAGAAAGAGAACGTCTGGATTGGCTGTGTGGACCGCAGGCATATGGCGTTTTTAAAGAAATATTATGGAATCCGGAATACATTTTTTGCCCCCCATTTTGGCTGGAAGTCGAAAAAACTTCTGGCAGAACCAAATGCTTCTTATCAGGATCGGAAATACGGGCTTTTTTTTCCAGCTTCCAATGTGAGATGGGAAGAAGACGTTGCGTGCCGTTATCCCGGGCTGACGGGGGCACTTCGGACGATCGCAGAAGAAACAATCCGGCTTCTTCTGGAACATACGGAAATTCCGCTGGAAGAGGCGATGGAAGCTGTGCTGACGCGGTATGGCGAGACGGAAGTGCTCGAATTGTCAAGGGAATGTCTTGAGGCGGCAGGGGAATATATTGATTTTTACGTGAGAATTTATGCAAGAAACAAGGTTATCCGGGCGCTGTTAAATGCGGGAATTACGGTTACGGTGTGCGGAAGAAACTGGAGCGAATTTCCAGAAAATGAAACGGAGAGAGCACATTTACAAATTCTTGGAGAGGAGCTTCCCTACGAAGAAGCAATCGAGGTGATGGCGGATAGCAAAGTGGTATTAAATGTGATGCCGTGGTTTAAGGACGGAAGCCATGAACGGATTGCGATGGGAAGCATGAATGGAGCAGTCTGTGTGACGGATGCAAGCGAATATGTCAGCGAAGTCTGGGGGAAAACAGGAGTGGTTTATTATGACTGGAGAAAACCGGACGAGCTTATTGAAAAGCTGCGGGCATTGTCAGAAGACAAGACAGAGGCAGAGCGGATTGCAGCGGAAGGGCAGCGAATTGCAGAAGAAAATGTCTCTATTGACAACTTCGCAGAAGAGATAATAAAGCAGATAGAGGCAGCCTGTGAGAGAGTGGCAGAGGGGAGAAAGAAAGTTGAACGAATTTTTGACACTGATTTGTGATGCAATGGAACATACGAAAATTGGCGGCTTCATGAAACTACGTGAACTGGAACCGGAATTAAAGAGACAGTATGACGTATTAGATCAGCAGAGCCAGTGGGACTGCTTAGGGGGTATTGCGGAAGCTATAAAACAGAATGGAAAATTTCAGATGCTGCTGTTTTCATATCTGCTGAGTGCGCTTAGAGATGAAAAAGTGGAATATTTTATAGAAAATATGTTAATCGAGGAAAATACACCACTTTTGAGCAGAATAAATACTATCCGTCAGCTCTGGAAAGCGGTTTTCAGTTTTCCGATGGTTACAGATGAAAAACGCCATTATATTATTCAAAATAGTATTTATATAGATTTGGTAACGCAGATTCGACAGGAACTTCAAATGGAATTGCAATATATTCCATTTGAACAGAGGAACAAAAACAGAGTGATACTTATGATAGAACCTCTCCTGGGTGAAGTTCATGCACCAACTCAAAAAATGATAAATATTTATTGCTGGTTACAAAAGCTGGGATATGAAGTATATGTATATGCCACAAATATGAGGCAGATTGAAAATTCGGAGTATTGGAACTGGTATAATTCTCTGGTGGATGTATGTGCGTATGAGGAAACGGGGAGTATTGAACTAAAGCTTTTGGGAGTGCCAATAAAAGGATATCATCTGAATTATACAGAAGAGAATTATTTTGAGGAATTGAAAAATGCAATATGTGATATAAAAGAATATAACCCGGCATTTATTCTGACGGTTGGAGATTCCAATATTCTGGCAGAGTTATGTGGGGATTTTACGACGGTCTGTGCGATGGCATGTGTGAATCAGCCGGCGCAGACGGCACAGTCTATAATTGTGAGATACTTCCGGTGCACAGAGGAAGAAAATAGAAAATATCTGGAATGGACCAGACCAGATCAGAAAATATTTGAAATGGTATGTGTGGATGAATTGAATGCAAACACGGAAAGCGATGTCGATAGAAAAGATTATGGAATTGCGGAGGATAAATTTGTAATTCTGGTTGCAGGTAATCGTCTGGACACAGAAGTGACCGAGGAAGTAAAAAGAGTATTTCAAACAATTTTAGAACAAAATGAGGTGCTGTTTGTTTTTATCGGGGATTGTCCGAAGCTTGAAAATGAGTTATCGAAAGAGGCAGACCATTACCGTTTTTTAGGCGCAGTGAATGATTTTAAGGGAATCATGAGGATTGGAAATCTATTTTTAAATCCGCCGAGACAGGGGGGAGGAACTGGAGCATTTTATGCGGTGGAAAATGATGTTCCGGTATTGACTCTGCCAGATTGTGATGTGGCACAGGTGGGAGAGGCATTTACCTGCGAAAGGTTGTGGGATATGCCGGAAATCGTAAACAGCTACATGCATGATGCTGCATTTGCAGAAGAACAGAGAGAGAATTGCAGAAAGAGTGCGGCAGCTATCTATGGAGTAGACAGTCTCGGAAATATCAGAAGTTTCTGCAAAGAATTACAGGAATATATTGTAAAAACCGAGCGCAGCAGAGAAAATTAGAGGGAACAGAGGAAGAAAGATGGATGAGAAAATACTTGTAACACAAAGTTCAATGCCTCCGTTTGAGGAATACATGGAAATGATAAAGCCACTCTGGGAAAGTCACTGGCTGACCAATATGGGGGATTATCATAAATGTCTGGAAAATGAATTAAGAACTTATTTAAAAGTGCCGGAGATATCGTTGACGGTAAATGGACACATGGCACTTGAATTAGCGCTTCAATCATTAAATCTTCCGAAGGGGGGGGAAGTAATTACCACACCATTTACCTTTATTTCTACCACTCATGCGATTATCCGAAATGGACTCGTACCGGTGTTCTGTGATGTGAAGGAAGATTATACTATTGATGAGAGTAAGATTGAGGAACTCATTACGGAGCATACTGTCGCTATTGTGCCTGTGCATGTGTATGGAAATATTTGCAATGTAGAAGAGATTGAGCAGATTGCATACAAGTATGATTTGAAAGTTATTTATGACGCTGCACATGCCTTTGGAGAATCTTATCAGGGAAAAGGAGTCGGAAGTTTTGGCGATTTATCGACGTTTAGTTTTCATGCAACAAAAGTATTCCACACAATTGAAGGGGGTTGTGTTTGTGCGAAAACAAGAGAACAGTATGAAAAGCTGTATAATCTGAAAAATTTTGGAATACGAAATGAAGAGTTAATTGTTTCTGTAGGGGCAAACGCCAAGATGAATGAATTTCAGGCGGCAATGGGACTGTGCAATTTAAAATATTTGCAGCAGAACATTGAGGCTAGAAAAAGGGTTGTGGAACGTTATTGTGAAAACTTTTCGGGAGAGACGAAGCTTCGGCTCAATCAGTATCAGGAAGGCGTAGAACCGAATTATGCATATATGCCAGTATTGTTTGAAACAGCGGAATTGCGCAATAAGGTATATGCAGGTTTGCGTCAGAAGAATATTTTTTCAAGAAAATATTTTTATCCGATTACTGCAGATGCTGCCTGCTTTAGGAACAAATACAAAAAGAATGATTTGGAACGTGCGAGAGATTATTCTAACAGAATTCTTGTTTTACCGTTGTACGCCGACCTGCGGATAGAACAGGTCGATATGATTTCTGAGGCGGTTCTTGAGATACAAAGAGAAGGATAGGGAATGCGATGATAGTTGGAATTATGCAGCCGTATTTTGTTCCGTATATTGGATATTGGCAGCTTATGAATGCGGTAGACCGATATGTAGTTTATGATGATGTTAATTTTATTAAGGGTGGTTGGATTTATAGAAACCGGATACTGCTTGGAGGAGAGGCAAAATACATAAATGTGCCAATGCTTGGAGCGAGTTCTTTTAAAAAGATTAATGAGATAATGGTCCATCATGAGATAGCGCTTGAAAATAAAAACTTAAGGATGCTTGAAAATGCTTATGGAAAAGCACCCTATTTTCATGAGATATTTCCAATATTAGAGCGGATAATCCGAAACCCAGAAGAATCACTTGCATTGTATTTGGCAGATTCTATCCGTGAGATTCATGATTATCTGGAAATGAAATCGGAACTTATTTTATCGTCTGACTTAAAAAAGAACTGTAGCAAACGCGGGCAGGAGAAGGTATTAGAAATTTGTAAGTTATTGCAGGCAGACACCTACTATAACGCAATTGGGGGGCAGGAACTTTATTCTTTTTCTGACTTTAGAAAGAATGGGATTGCGCTTAAATTTTTAAAAACAGGGGAAATAAAATATCAGCAGTTTGGGGATAAATTTGTCCAGGGACTTTCCATAGTGGATGCGTTAATGTTTAACAGCAAAGAAGAGGTTCAGAAACAGTTACAGAACTATACACTGGTGCAGGAAGAAGAATGAGAGAATTTGGCGGATATATCGAAATAGAGCATTATAAGGGAAATGAATATCATACAGGATGTCTGGCATTAAACAGTGGAAGAAATTGCCTGAGATACCTGATTCGTGCGAGGCAGATACGAAAAATAATGCTGCCACGTCTGCAGTGCCAGGTAATTGAAGAGGTATGCAGGAGAGAGGGTGTACAGATACAGTGGTATGAGGTGAAGGCGCTTGAGAAACCTTATCAGGATGAGCAGCTGGAGGAGGAGGTGTTTTTATATCTTATTAATTACTATGGGCAGCTTGAGAAGAACTACCTCGAAAAATTGCTGGCTGGACATAAAAGAGTCATTGTAGATAATGCACAGGACTTTTTCTGTGGACCAATAGAGGGGGTGGATACAATTTACACCTGCCGGAAATTTTTCGGGGTGCCGGACGGTGCGTATCTATATACGGATGCGCAGGCGGACTTTACATTGCAGGCGGATTTCTCTTATGACAGGATGGAATTTTTGCTTGGAAGATATGAGTGTGGTGCAGAGAAGTTCTATCAGAATTACAGGGAAAATGAAGCGTGGATGGACAAGCAGGGGTTATCGGCGATGTCTGCACTGACACATAACATCTTACGAAGCATTGATTATGAAAGAGTAGAACAGACGCGTACCAGTAATGCAAAGAGATTAGATGCCGGGTTGGGTGAAAATAATCTTTTGACTGTAAAGAATATGACAGGTGCTTATTTATATCCTTATTTTTGCGCAGATGGGGAAAAACTTCGCAAAAAATTAATTGAACGCAAGATTTTTGTACCGGTTTTATGGCAGAATGTGTTAGAAGATTGTGACATAGATACAGCCGAATATAATTTTAGTAAAAATATGGTACCGCTTCCCTGTGATCAGAGATATACAGAGAATGATATGGACGAAGTAATAGCGGCGGTAAAAGAACTGGAGGAAAGGTAGAATGAAAAAAATAATTATTTTTGGGGCTACGGGAAATGTTGGTTCTTATGTTTTGAAATATGCGAGAGAATATTTTAATCCAGAAGAATATGAGGTAATTGCATCCGGAAAAAGAAAGACAGACTTCTTTGAAAAACAGGGAATTCCATATTATTCTGTAGATATTACACAGGCGGAAGAATTTGAAAAACTTCCGAAAGAGGATGTATACGCGGTAATTTATCTGGCGGCAGTGATTCCTTCTTATATGGAGGAATACAATCCGGAAAGCTATATTGATACAAATATAATTGGAACATACCATGTGCTGGAGTATTGCAGGCGCGTTCATGCAGACCGGATATTGTTTTCCACGACAGTATTTGATATTTCACTTTTTGCAACGGATGGCACAGTTTTAAAGCCGGATTTGCCATATAATTTCAGTTATAAGGGAGACCATGCAGTCTATGTCATTACGAAAAATACAGCGATTGAGCTGTTAGAGCATTACCATCAGGAATATGGCTTGAAAAAATTTGTCTTCCGTTTTCCAACAATCTACAGTTATAGCCCGTACCACTATTATTTCCCGAATGGGAAGAAAACATTACGCCCGGTATACCGCATGATTGAACTTGCTATGAAGGGAGAACCAATTGAACTGTGGGGAAATCCAGACTATTCTAAAGATATGGTGCATGTTTATGATTGTGCTCAGATGCTTTGCAAAGCAGTAGAAGCGGACCGTGAAGAAGGTTTTTACAATGTGGGTACCGGAGTTCCGGTGACGTTAAAAGAGCAGATTGAGACAATTATTGAAGTATTTTCACCAAAGGAGCATCCATCTCAGATTGTATACAGACCAGATTTGCCGGCATCAGGAGGATTTCTGATGGATGTCGAGAATGCGAAAAAAGAGCTTGGCTATGAGCCACAGTACGATTGCAGAAAATTATTTGAGGATTATAAGGCTGAAATGCAAATTGACCGCTTTAAGGAATTGAGAAAACAGGATTAGAGGAAATCTATTATGAGACAGACAGATCCGGTCAGCATCATACTGCCGACCTACAACCGGGCAGCCCGGGTCGGAAAAGCAATTGAAAGCGTACTTGCACAGACCTATGAAAACTTTGAGCTGATTGTCGTGGACGACGGTTCTGCGGATGAAACAGAAAAGGTGGTCACCTCATATAGGGACAGCCGGATTCGTTATCATAGGATGCCGGAAAACGGAGGACAGTCGAAAGCAAGAAACTGCGGAATAAAGCTGGCACGCTACGATTATCTGGCATTTGAGGATAGCGATGACCTGTGGCGTCCGGGAAAATTAAAAGCGCAGATGGATGCGCTGTGTAATGCCGGGACAAATGTGGGAATGGTTTATCACAAGTTCCGCTACGACCTTGGGGAGGGGAGAGGCATGGTGCTTCCGGATGAAAAAATACCGCCTGAAAAGAAAAGCGGGGATATCTATGCACAGCTTTTGTGGGACAATCTGGTCGGAATTCCGACCATGCTGTTAAAAAAGGAATGTGTTGAGACAGTCGGAGGACTTGATGAATCGTTACGGTGTCTGGAGGACTATGATTTTGCCTTGCGGATTGCCCAAAAATATCAGGCAGTTTTTCTGGATGAAATATATCTTGATGCCAGCTACTCAGTTTCGGGAGTGTCGGGCGGAGACAGTGGACAGTATCTCATCGCAAGCTGTCTGCTGCTTGCAAAGTACAAGGCAGACTATCTTGCGACCGATACCTTTAATCACAGAGTAGAAATTATTTTACGGGACGCCGAACGGCTTGGTGCCACGGAACAGATTGTAGAGCTGTTAGAAAAAGTACTGCAGATGTAAACACTAATTTACGCACCAGTCATCCTTGGAGTAAGGAGCCTTTGACATTGCCCAGTCAAACGGAACATCTGCACTGCAATAGCGGCAGGATTCCATCGGCGTAATCAGGCGCTTCTGGATTTCCCAGCCGGTGAGTCCCGGCTCGTACAGGTCGATGCCTTCTTCCTCCGGAAGATTCTCATGGAAATAGTCGTTAAAGTAGTGAACGACAAAAGGCTGGCAGCAAGCTGCCATTTTTCCTTTTGCGAGGAACGTACAGTTCCTGCGGATGCAGTTTGAAAAAACCTGTTCCTTATCGGAGTCGCCACGTGGATTTAAATACTTGGAAAAACACTCTTTTCCCTCACGCAAATCAGCGGAGAGGGCATGTGCCTGAATAAAAGAGATAATTTTATCACGGTCAAGGCAGGCGTAGTCCGAGATGCTGATGTGCACGCGGTTTTCCTTAATCGTCTGAATGACCTCTTCCTTTAAGGTGAGAAGAAGCAGACCGTTTGTGACGATAATCACATTTGTATAGGGAAACGCTTCCCGGACTGTCCGGATATAGACACCAATTTCCGGGTTTAATAACGGTTCGCCTCCGAGCAGATAAAAGTCATGAATCTGCGAGAAATAGCCGGCGAGCTGATGAAGGTCACGCACAAACTGTTCTTTGTCCGGAAAGATGGGCTGTGGCACGAGGTTGGAAAAATGGCTGCATCCCTTGCAGTTTAAGTTACAGTGGTCGGCAAGGTGAAATTCAATCTGCATCAGCTCCGGGAGCACTTCTTTGTAAGGGTAAAGGATGGCATCACCGTCGATGGATTCGGAAAGCTCAAGCCTTTGGCAGAGGGTATGCGGAATGACATAGATGTCCTTAATGCCAAGCTCTTCTAACAGACGGAAGTAGTAAGGATTTTCCCCCTGAATATTGATGACGCCATCAATCTGGTGTGACTGGTAGAGGGCTGCGGTTTCTTCCGGCGTATAGGTGACGGAAGAGGATGCAAACTGCCCAAGGGAAATACTTGAGAGTCCGGCAATAAAGATATCCGGACGGTAAGTCTGAAGTAACTGTATGCTTCTATTCCAGTTTGGAATATCTCCAAATAAAATCAGTTTCATGAAAAATCTCCTGTAGATAAAAGTATAAAGTGCATATCAATGTATATCGGAGAAAAGTGCGGAAATGTAAACGGATTTTAGGACATTAAAGAAGAAAATCAATGTGACCGATATAAAAAACAATATGGGAACATTGTAAGGGAGAGATTATGAAACGGGTTTTAAGACAGGCGGCAGAGGGAATATCGTTTTTGGAGCTTTTGTTAGACGAGACAATCTGCGAGGGAGATATTCTGATTCCAAAAGAACTGCTGCTTTTGGCAGGGGGCAGAAATGACCGGCTTCCGGCGAAAAAAAAGTATGAGCTGTTACTTCGGATTGCACAGAGGACACCGTTTGAACTGACAGAGGAGCCGTCCGGGGAAGCAGGGCTGGAACTTTTGACGGATGATACTGCAGAAGAGATGACAGACGGCTGGAAGACAGACTGTTACATCATCGGGAAATACAGTCCGGTATTACGGGAAAATCAGGTATTTGAGATGGCGGTAGCATCTGTGCTTGAGGAGGCAGAAAGCCAGGGACATTATGAGCAGACGGTTGGCTTTTTAGAGGCAATGATAGGTCATACAGAGCTGTTTTATGAACTTGACGCACCGACAGAGCCTGTGTTGATTTATAAGGGAGATGATGTGTGCCATAATGTGCTGACCGTGTTTGCGGAACAATTCGGGGCGGCACTGGAGAGAGCGGGAGTGCAGATTATCTGGTATGACATGGCAAATCAGCCGTTAGAGGAGCTTTTGCAGTACCGCAACCGGCACTTTAAGGCAGTTATCGGCGTGCAGAGTTATCTGTTTTCCGTGAAGATGAAGGATGAGATTCACTATCTGCACGAGACGATTTACGGACCGAAATTTAATTTTATTTTTGACCATCCGGTGTGGATGAAAAAGCATTTGGAACACCAGTATCCGGATTTTTATGTGCTCACGCATGATACGGATTACGTGGCATTTGTGCAGAAGTATTTCAGGAAAAATGCAGTGTTATTTCCACCTGCCGGAATCGAGTCTGCGTGTCAGGAAAAAGTTTCCCGGAAATATGATTTGACATTTGTAGGCACCTATGGAAGTTACTGGAATGAGATTTTGCTGATTCATCAGATGGAGCGAAAGGAACGATTCCTTGCAAACCGGTTTTTGCTTGTGATGCGGAAAAATCCTGATTTGTCCTCGGAGGAGGCGTTAAAGAGGACGCTTGCATTTTATGGCAGAAGCGTGGATGAAAATGAGTTCGTGGAAATCTTTTATGGGCTGCGCCGCGTTATTTACTGCGTGATGCACTATTACAGGGACCGGGTACTCCGTGCCCTTTTAGACAGCGGACTTACGGTAGATGTGTTTGGTGACAGCTGGAAAAACAGTCCGCTTGCTGCGTATGAGAATCTGATTTGCCACCCGGATGTCACGGTGGAGGAGAGTCTTTTGATCTGGCAGCAGTCGAAGCTTTCGCTAAATATTATGTCTTGGCATAAAGCGGGTTTTACCGAGCGGATGGCAAATATTATGTTAGCCGGGGCTGTACTTGTGACAGATAATACCAGATATCTTGCCGGAAGATACGAAAACGGAAAAGACTTGGTGAGCTTTGGACTTACGGAGCGAAAGATGCTGCCGGAACGGATAAAACGGCTGCTTTCCGATGAGGCAGAGCAGCTGCGAATTGCAGAGAGCGGAAGGAAGAAAACAAAGCAGTTTCATACCTGGGATGTGCGGGCAAAAGAATTTTTAGAGCTGCTAGAGACACTGGATAAAAATGGGAGGTAATATGAATACGATGGAAAAATACGAAAAGCGTCTGGATGAAGAACAATGGGGAGAACTTTATAACAAAGAGCAGGCGGAACAGGTCATCAGCGGGATTCTGACGGAGCAGGTGTTCTGCTGGACCGAGGAGCTGTTAAAAATTTCTGCTGAGGGAGACAAACTGTGCGAGGTCGGCTGCGGCTCCGGACAGAGCGCAGCATATCTGCAAAAGCACGGAAGAAAGGTGACAGCACTCGATTTCTCAAAGGAATGTGTGGAACTGGTCAACGTGGTAAACAGCCGCTTAAATCTTGGAATGAACGTGGTCTGTGCAGATGCGACAAAGCCGCTTCCGTTTGCGGAAAAAGAATTTGACTATATCTATCAGTGCGGGCTTCTGGAACATTTTCATACAGAGGAGCGAATTGCTCTGTTAAAGAACTGGAGCCATTATACGAAACATATGATTTCCATGATTCCAAATGCGGCAAGTATTGCATACCGCACCGGAAAAGCAATGATGGAGCAGCAGGGTGTCTGGTCATATGGGTTAGAATTGCCGCAGTACAGTCTTGGGAGCGAATTTGAACAGGCCGGAATCCATAATGTGAGAGAATATACGATTGGCGCAGAACATGCACTGGCATTTCTGCCGGAGGAGCATTATTTAAGAAGAGCATTGCAGCTGTGGCTGTTAGAGAGCAGACAGCTTGGAATGGAGGACATCTGCGGACAGGGCTATCTTCTGGTGACAATCGGGGACTGTGAATAAATTGTAACGGCTTTTGGGATTGAACTAAGGAAAAGGACACTTTATGCCGATATAATAGCCAGAATGTGAAAAGAAAGGAACGCCAGATGGCATCGCTATTGTTGGCAGGGGAAAATCATGGAAGATAACAGAAAAGAGCAGATTGAGGCACTGGAGGTGCTTTTGGAGTTCAATGAACGTCTTGTAAAGAATATGCACATTATTGTGAAAGAACTATCTGGCAAGCGTCTGGATGATACCGATAAATTTTTAAAATCTATTGTAGATGCTATCAACTGGGAAATCCAGGTGGTAAACGGGACCATGGAAGTAATCAATGACGGAGAGGAACGCCTTGATAAAGAAGCATTTAATAAGGCAGTTTCCGCATTGGCAGAGGCAATCAAGGCAAAGGACGATGCCGCAATGGCAGCAGAGTTTGAGAACGTGATTCCGGTATTTGAGAATCTGGGAGAGATTGTTGCAAAAGTAGTAAAATAGAAATCTGAAACTGTCATGTTAGAGCATATACTAATGTGGCAGTTTTTTGCTTATATAAAACAGCTTTGGGTTACGGGACGGAGGAGTAAAAATGAATCAGAAAAGCCTGGCGGTTATCACAGCACGGGGAGGAAGCAAGCGGATTCCACGAAAGAATATCAAGGACTTTTGCGGAAAGCCGATTATGGCATATTCGATTGAGGCGGCACTTGAGGCGGGATGCTTTGACACGGTCATGGTGTCGACCGATGATGAGGAAATCGCGCAGATTGCAAAAGATTATGGCGCAGAGGTGCCTTTTTTGCGGAGTGAGCGTACAGCGGGAGATTTTGCAACGACAGCGGATGTGCTGATGGAGGTGTTCGAGGAATACGAAAAGCGCGGGGAAAAGTTTACCTATGCAGCGTGCATCTATCCGACCGCTCCGTTTGTGACTGCACAGAAATTAAAGGACGGAATGTCTTTGTTACAGGAGAAGCAGGGGACGATGCTGATGCCGGTTGTGGCATTTTCCTTTCCACCGCAGCGTGGTGTTGTAAAAAAAGGTGAATTTCTTGAGTTTTGCTATCCGCAGTACCGCAACAGCCGCTCACAGGATTTAGAGACGATGTATCATGACTGCGGACAGTTTTACTGCTATGATGTAGAAAAATACAGAAACGTCAGAGGACAGATTGACACCGGAATCATTCCATATATCGTATCGGAGCTTGAGGTGCAGGATATCGATAACGAGACAGACTGGAAATTAGCAGAGATGAAATACCGGATGATGAAAGGGGAATAAGGTGGCAGATCATAAGATTCCAGGTATGAAACTATTGTTTTTTGAGTGGCATTCTTTTATGAATAAGGGAATTGAGCGGGGCTTGAAGGAGCTGGAAATCCCGTATGACACATTTTTTTACCAGTTTAACGACTGGGAAAAGGATGATGCTTTTTTAGAACAGTTCCAGGCTTATTTAAAGGCGGGAGCTTATACGGACGTGCTGTCGGTCAATTTTTCACCGCTCATTTCGATGCTGTGTGAGGAACTTGGAATTGTATACACGGCGTGGGTCTATGATTCACCGCTTCATATCCGAAACTTAGAGAGCCTTAAAAATTCCTGCAACCGGATTTTCTTTTTTGACAGGGGACAGGCAGAGGAACACCACAAAAATGGAGTCAATGCGATGCATTTGCCGCTTGCGGTGGATACGGAGGTCTTTCGTATTAATGCATCGAAACGGGAAAAAGAAGAATATCGGACGGATATCTCCTTAGTTGGAAAACTTTACCAGACAGAGTATGCATATTTTACGGCACCGTTGCAGGGCTATACAAAGGGGTATCTGGAAGGAATCGTAAATGCACAGGGCAAAGTGTACGGCGGTTATCTGATACCGGAATTAATTACGGATGAACTGTTGGCACAGATGAATGCCGATTATGCAAAGGTGGCAACGGACGGTTTCTCGATGGGCAGAAGAGAGCTTGAATTTATGCTTGCTTGTGAGACGACCGGGCGGGAACGTTATATGGCATTAGCACTTTTATCTGCACATTATCTGGTGGATTTGTACTCAACGGATGTGGATAAGCGGTTGGAAAAAGTGCGATACCGTGGATATGCGGACTATTATTCCCAGATGCCGCTAGCGTTTTCCCAGAGTAAAATCAACCTGAATATTTCGCTCAAGACCATCCGTACCGGAATACCGCTTCGTGTCATTGACGTGCTTGGCTGCGGCGGATTTGTGCTCTCTAATTATCAGGAAGAACTTTTTGAGTATTTTAACGTCGGAAAAGAGTTAGTCGTATATGAGAATATAGAGGACTTGTTTTATCAGGCAAAATATTACTTAGAACACGAGGATGAGAGAAAACAAATTGCGCTTGCGGGATTTGAGCGCGTGAAGAGGGATTTTACGTTCCGGGAGCGGATTGAAAAAATGTATCCGGGGAGTGTCTGACAAGACAAACAAAATTTTTGTAATGAAAGTCAATATAGTATATAATGGTTACAGAAGACTGATTCTGGCAAAAAATACTGTGAGATGAGCAGGGAGGATTGCGATGCAGATTATTAAATATGCGTTCCAGCAGCATGGGGATGACCGCGGAATGTTGGTGGCATTGGAAGAATATAACGATATCCCATTTGAAATAAAACGTGTTTATTATATGTATGACACAAAACCGGGAGTAACCAGGGGCTATCATGCACATAAGTCACTTGAGCAAATTCTGATTTGTATTCATGGTTCCTGTAAGATTCGTCTGGATAATGGAAGAGAAAAGAAAATTGTTTCTCTTGAGAAGCCATATGAAGGATTGTATATACCAAATAATATGTGGAGAGAGATGTATGACTTTTCGCCGGATGCTGTTCTGATGGTTTTAGCGTCAGAGGTGTATAAGGAAGAAGATTACATCCGGGATTATGATACCTTCTTAAAGATGATGAAAGAGGAACCTGAAAATGCATGAAATACCTTATCTTGATTTGAAAAAGATTCATGAGCCGATACAAAACGAGTTAGACTGCGCTTACAGGGAAGTGATGGACAGGCAGTGGTTTATCGGAGGGGAAGCAGACCATACATTTGAGCAGAAGTTTGCAGCATATTGTGGCGCGAAGGCATGCGTGGGAACGGGAAACGGACTGGATGCAATCCGGCTGATTCTGCTTGCATACGGAATTGGAGCCGGGGATGAAGTGATTGTTCCGGCAAATACATTTATTGCAACGGTACTTGCAATTACATATGTGGACGCAACACCGGTATTTGTGGATGCAGACAGTGAAACTTATACCATTGATTTATCAGCGATTGAAGAAAAGATTACGGATAGAACAAAAGCGGTTATTGTAGTTCATTTATATGGACGTGCAGTTGATGTAGCGCCGATAAGAGCGCTTTCAAAAAAATATGGAATTAAAATAATTGAGGATGCGGCTCAGGCACATGGGGCATCTGTCCGCGGAGAAAAGGTCGGAAAACTCGGAGATGCGGCTGCATTCAGCTTTTATCCGGGCAAGAATCTTGGCGCACTCGGAGATGCGGGCGCAGTTGTGACCGATGATGAAGAGCTGGCGGCAAGAGTGCGCGCATACGGCAATTATGGTTCCTATCAGAAATACTGTCATGTGTATAAAGGCTGCAATTCCAGACTGGATGAATTACAGGCGGCTTTTTTGACGGTGAAGCTGCCATATCTTGACAAGTGGAACAAAGAACGGCGCAAGATTGCAGAAAGTTATGCGGCAGGAATCGTGAATGAAAAAGTAGTGTTACCGCAGATGCCGGATGACTCACAGGAGCACGTATTTCATATTTATGCGGTGCTTGTAAAAGAACGCGAAAAGTTTGTGGAGCATTTAAAGAACAGTGGAATCATGACTAATATTCACTATCCGACCCCTATCATGGAACAGGAAGCATATCAGGAGTGGAAGGGACAGGTAGAACACTATCCTGTGACAAGACGAATCTGCGCAGAGGAAGTGAGCCTGCCGTTATATCCGGGAATGACGCAAGATGAGATAAACAGGGTAATTGCGTGCGTGAATGAGTTTTAAGAAAGGCTGGCATGGAGCGAAATGGCGAGAATACTGGTGGCATTTTATAATTGCATGAAAGATGATGAAAACCCGAATGCAATGCCGGTTTTTTATGAATCATTTGTGCAGGGATTAGACCGTGCGGGGAATGAAATTGCTCTGTTTTCACACGATTTATTTGGTGTTGATTTTGGAGAAATGGATGCAGAAACAAAACGTGCAATTTGCGATTTTGCACCGGATATTTGTTTTGTGTTTAACAATTGTTTTTATGATTTGGCAAATGTTGTGGATTGTCCGATTGTGATATATGAAGTGGATAGTCCACGTTACTTTTCCAACAAAGAGGCTATTCGCCAGCATCCGGACCGATATTTATATTTTATTATTCAGGAAGACAGCAGAAAAATCTTAAAAGAGGATTATGGCGTCAGCGAAAACCGTATTTTTTATGCACCGTTATTTACGGAAATTTACGCAGATGAACGGGTAGAACAGGTGGCGAATGTTTCTTTTATTGGAAGTTTGTTTATGGTTAGAGAAAACCATGTCCTAAAGTCTTTTGTTGACCAGAATCCTTCCGAAGAAGAACGGAATATGATGCAAAACTGTCTGAAGGAGTTACAGAAAAATCCACAGATAACGCCCACAGAACTGGTGTATAAGTGCAATATTACCTCGGAACTGGTAGCGCGGAATTTGAATTTGCCGGAGCTGTTACAGCTTCTTAGCAGAGAAAAGCGGGTGAAGGTATTATCGTTAGTAGCAGATTTGGGCTTACAGTTATACGGCACTGAGAATTGGGGAAATACTTATTATTTTGATTCGAAACTTAATATGTCGTATATTAAGAAAAAAGTATATTCCATAGCGCATAATCAGGAAATTTATAACTGCTCTAAAATTGGCATTAATGTATCCCATGTGCAGGCAACAAGCGGATTCCCGTGGCGTGTAATGGATATTATGGCAAGTAATGCCTGTCTTGTCACTGATTATCATGCGGATTTTGACCGGCTGTTCGGGAACATACCGATTCCTGTATACAATTCCCCCAGTGAGGCATATGAGATATGCACACAGCTTCTGAGAGATGAGGACAGGAGAAAAGAGATTGTATTACAGTGTCAGGAAGTCATTGACAGCAGATACCGGTTTAAACATTTACTGGTAAAATTAGAAGAATACAGCGGCATAACAATGCATGCCTAGCGAGGAAGAAAAATGGATAAAACGAAGATAAAAAAGGCAATTACCGTGTATGTGCCGGGAAATATCTGTAATCTCAGATGCAGCTACTGCTATATCACAGAATGTTTGAAAAATTCGCATGGAATCAAAGCGCAATTTCAATATTCGGTTGAACATATGATTGCGGCGTTTGCACCGGAACGTTTGGGCGGAATTGCATATATTACAGTAATCGGTGAAGGAGAAACATTAATTCCACCGGAAGTTGTACCGTTTGTAAAAGGATTACTGCATCAGGGACATGTAGTCGAGATTGTCACCAATAATACGATTGATGAGAGAATTGAGGAGCTTTTAGAGAGTCCGAAAGAAGACTTAAAACGGTTAATCGTAAAGTGTTCTTTGCACTATATGGAACTCAAACGGTTAAATAAGGTTGAAAGCTACTTTGCAAATATCAGAAAGATAATTGCAGCAGGAGCATCCTCTTATCCGTTTTTGGTGATTTGCGAGGAGTATATGCCGGTATTAGACGAAATACGCGAAGTGTGCATGCGGGAATTAGGAGCGTTGCCACCGTGCACGCCGTGTGTTACAGCGGATAAGCCGGAAGACTTTCTGAATGGAGCCGGAGCTGTTACAAGTCCAGCATGTACGCCGGAATTTGTAAAATCCATAAATGGAAAAATGAAATCGCGTCTGTTTGAAGAGGCAGTGAGATTTTTGGATGTTGATGTAAGAGACATTTTCTGTTATGCAGGGAAATGGAGTTTCGTAGTGGAAATGAAGTCGGGGCTGTTATCAAAATGCCATAACGTTCGGGCAGAGGCTAATTTTTTTGAGAACATAAATCAGCCGATTGAGTGTAGTCCGATTGGATGTGAATGTGGGATTGCGTCGTGTTCTTTACAGTATCCGCTTTATGGGTTTGGATTGATTCCTGAAGTATTGAATGTGCCAACATATACAGAAATGCTTAGTGAGAATTCAGCGTTTTTCAATGATGAAGTAAAAGAAATGTTGAATATAAAAATTTCGGATACACAAAAAGCGTATTCCTGCGATGAAGAACGACATTTCCTGATGAAGGAAATATGGGAAAAGAACACTGAGATTACAGACCTGAAACAAAGCGTAAGAAAGTACGAGCAGGGGATAGATTCGGAAAAGGAATTGCAGAGAAGAAAAAGTGTGGAACAGCTGTTGGCAATGGTAGATGACAACGATACTACATACGACGAATTAAAGACCTTCAATTACGAAATTATGTTGTATATCAGAGATATATGCAACAGTATGCCGGGCGGAACAGAGATGTATTATCATGTATGGGAAAAAATCGTGCGCAAATTGCTGACATCTCACGAGTACAGGGAACCTGATTATATTTACCACGAAGAGGAGCCACACGAAAAGAAACAGATTTTGGGATTATCCATCGCAACATTTGTATCAGAACATCAGAATAGAGATGAGATGACACAATATATACAGAATCATGACTACACAGCGTGTGCGGAGATGATTTGCAGGCAGATGCAGACGCTATGCACATTATGCTAGTTAGAAAAAAGGGTTGTGACTTAGAATGGATTGGAATAAGAAAATAAAACTCAGAAAATTAAAAACAGAAGACGCAGAACCGATGCTCGCCTGGATGAAGAATCCTGATATTTATAAAAATATGCAGTATAATCCAGAAGAGCAGACATTGGAACGCTGTAGGGTGTTTATAGAAAATAGCTGGACGGATGAAAGTAATTTACATTTTGCAGTTACAGATGTAGATGAACGGTACATGGGAACGGTCAGTCTGAAAAACGTTGACCACAAGAACAGCAATGCAGAGTTTGCCATTGCCTTGTGCACAGAGTATATGGGAAAAGGAATTGCATCAGCGGCGATGGCAGAAATTATGTCATATGCGTTTGAAACACTGGGATTGCAGAAAGTATATCTGTATGTCAGAAAAGATAATGAAAGAGCCGTGAAATTCTATGAGAAGATGAAGCTGCGGTTTGAGGGATGCTTTGAACAGCATTTATGTGTACAGGGAGAATTTAAGGATATCTTGTGGTATGCCTTAAAAAAAGACGAGTATCCTGCGTGGCGTGCAAACTTTAGTGAGTGATGACAGGAGAGATGAGACGTGGAACCATTGGTAAGTGTGATGCTTTGTTCTTACAACGGAGCTGCTCATATAAAAGAAACGATTGAAAGCATATTAAACCAGACATATCAAAACTTTGAGCTGATTATCGTTGATGATGCATCAAAAGATGAAACGCCGGAGTTGATTCGGGAATTTCAGGATGACAGAATAAAATTTATCCCACTGACGGAGAATCTGAACATCTGCAATGCAGGAAATGTAGCGTTTGAAGAGGCAGACGGAAAGTATGGTGCGCTGATTGGACATGATGATATCTGGCTTGCGGATAAGCTGCAAAAACAGGTTCATTACATGGAACAGCACACAGAGTGTGGCTGTTGTTTTACATGGGCAGATATCATTGACGGAAAACAAAAGAAGGTAAACGAAAAATATCAGGATTTGTCAGACAGATTTCACTCGTCAAACTGCACCAGAAAAGAGTGGGTACAGAAACTGATAACCGGCGGTAATTATTTTTGTGCCCCAAGTGCGTTGATACGAATGGATATACTTAAGAAAGTGGGCGGCTATCGTTATGGGCTTGTACAGCTGCAGGACTACGACTTGTGGATTCGCATCCTAGCCTGTGCACCGGTTTCGATTATAGAAGAAAATCTGACATTATATCGCAGATTTGAAGATGAGAAGAAAAATTTAAGCAGTGAAACAGCAGAAACATTTGTAAGAAGAACCAATGAACAACACTATTCGTTAGACCATTTTATAGGGGAACTTCCCGCAGAAACTTTTAAAGAATTATTTGCAGAGCAGTTGTGCAATCCAGCCGCAAATACGGAAGCAGAGATATTATGTGAAAAAGCCCTGCTTCGCATCCGTTATGGCAATGGGATGGGGCAGTACCGGCTGTTAGAGCTGGTTGAAGATGAGGTGTGCAGAAAAGCCCTGCATGACAGATACGGCTTGACTCTGCAGGATATTTACCGGAACAATGTTTCGGAAATCTTTATGAGTCCGGCGGTAAAGAAGCACATAGAGGACCAGAATGAGCTGATTGAAAAATACAGACAGCTCATTGGTCAATTGAAAAATCGGTAATCAGGTGAAAGTTATTCGGAAACCAGCTCAGAAATAATTTCTGTCATGCGGCAGGCACCAATGCGGTTTAAGTGCGATAAATCCTGATAGTAATTTTGATTTTGAGAGATTTCAGAAAGATTCTTGAAATCATAAAAGGAAAAATTTGCATACTTTTGTTGAAAGGAAGAAATGATGCTTTCAAAGTATGGCTTCCAGATTTGATTTACAGCTTTTTCCGTTTCCTCTACGACATAATATTTGGGTAGTAAGAGACCAATGATTTTTACATCCGGATTGATGCGGCATAATAATCTGCAAAAATGGTCAAAATTAGCGACCTGAAACTGGATGGTCGGCTCAAATATATGGCGTTGGATGGAAGAGAAAACAGGCGTACCAGGGGAGAGATACTGTTTTACAGATGAATCACTTAGGATGGTTTCTTTACAGTACCAGTTCTTGTATTCTGCCTGATATGCGGCAATATCCGGACAGCAGATGTCCGGGAAGAGTGATTGGAATTCTGCCATTGCAGAGGCATTGGAATGTGTGGTATACCGTTCTGTCAAAAGCTGATTGATGGCATCTGTGTCTGGTTTTTTGGCAGAGGAATTGCGTTCTTCACAGAAGAAGCCATTATATGCAAGATACCCCAGACATTCATTGGATAAAAGGACATCATAGTTAAAGTAGGTGTAGTCAAATAAATCAAAAATCACATATCGTGCACTCGATACAAAGTCATAATATTCTTCGACAAGAGAGGACAGAATTTTGGTATTAAAGAAAATGTCCTGAGAACTTGAACAGAAATTTAAAACATTCCCCGGCAAGAGCTCTTCCATGATACCGGTCTGTCCGTGGGAAATTCCAAAAACCATACCGTCAAGCGGCTCACAGCAGTTCCCGATGATTCTTTCATAGTGAAGGAGAGGAACTTTGCTCAGATAAAGCTGATAGAGGTCTAATATCTGGCAGGCATGAATGTTTAAAACAGATAAAAGCTGAAGGATTACTGTCTGTGTGTGAAAGCCTGGAAGCATGAAACAGATCATAGGGTTAGATGCGGTAAACTGAGGAAGATTGTTTTTGATGTAATCAGTGGCATCACAGGAAGAATCGGTGGGAACCCATGTGACGTGTCTGATATTGTGCCGGATGGAGTTTTTTAGCAGCTCTTCATAAAATGTATGATAAAAAATAATGATTTCGTTCATGTTCAGTCTCCATAGTTGAAAAAAACAGACAGAAAGTTTCGTTACAATAGCTAGAATAATATATATTTTTTAAAATGACAATGCTTATTTATTGTTTTAAGGATAGACGAAAAGCGAGGGAGGAGAAGCGTTGGAAACAGAAGAATTAGTATATTTTAAACATTTTTGGGAACATATTTTACAGAAACAGATGCTTGAGATTGAAAAAAGATATTTTCATAGAATTCCGTTAGCGACAGATTTGTATGAGGAACTCAGTGCAAAGTTTGAGAATAAAAATGTAATTGCGTTCATGGACTTTTCGGTAGCGCAAGTGTGTAGTCTGAACTGTAAGGCATGTACACAGTGGATGCCTTATCTAAAGAAGCGGAAAATGTTTTCTAAAGAAGAGGTACATCAGTGGTTTGAGAAGATATTTGAGTGGGTTGACTATATACATATTATATCGCCATTTGGAGGGGAGGCTTTTTTAAATCCGGATTTTGCAGATATTCTGACAGAGATGCTTGCGTATCAGGCAGAGGGAAAGATAGGTTTTATCCGCATTGTCACAAATGGTACTGTTTATCCGGATGAAAAGCTGCAGAAAATATTATGTAATCCGAATATTCTGATATTGGTAAGCAATTATAAAGATAAATTGGAAGACAGACAAGCAAAGACATATGATGAATTTATCAAATTTCTGAAAGATAACAACTGCAGTTATTATGATACTACAATGGATTGGACAGACCTTGGGACACCAGAAGAACGGGTAGAACTTAGTGAAGGTGAAAGAGAAAGATGGTTTAAGACTTGTTTTGTGCAGGACTGCGCTGGTATTTATGAGGGAAATCTGTATCATTGCCCGAGAATCTATGCCTTAGAAAATATGGGCGTTTTATATTCAAAGGGGGATGAGGTGATTCGATTTGATGAGATACATTCATGGGATGAGATGCACATAAAATTAGAAAAATTTTACAAAGTCCAGTCATGTGCTGCATGTGAATGGTGTAATGCACCGGAAGACAGATGTAACATCCCATCCGCAGAACAGTTAGTTAGAGAGTAAAAACAGGTATGAATGACAACAAAATTGCATTTATCATATGCACAAATAATCAATTATATTTTAACGAGTGCTGCTATTACATAAATAGGCTGCTTCTGCCGGAAGGATTCGAGCGGGATGTCATTGGTATTGAGGATGCGCCGTCGATGTGTGCAGGATACAATGCCGGGATGCAGAGCAGTGATGCTAAATATAAAGTATATCTGCACCATGATGTGTTTATCAAAGAACCGAAGTTTATTTTTTATCTGTTAGAGCGGTTTCGCAGTGCACCGGATGTCGGCATGATTGGAATGGTTGGCGGCTGTGGGATGCCCAAAACCGGAGTTGCCTATCTTGCCTGGAACGAGGGCACCGTGGACTGCAGGGAGCCGGATTTTGCCTATCAGCTTATCTGTGACCCGGCGCAGCAGGCAGACTGCCCAGTGGATGCGGTGGACGGACTTTTGATCGCGACACAGTATGATGTGGCATGGCGGGAAGATTTATTTGTGAACTTTGATTTTTATGATGTATCGCAGTCCTTTGAGATGCGTAAAGCAGGATATCATATCTTGGTCCCTTATCAGAAGACACCGTGGGTGATTCACGACAGCAGTTTTGCAAAGTTGAATCATTATGATGAGAATCGAAAAATTGCACTTGAAACGTATCCGGATTTTTTTACGGAGGAGGATGGATTTTCATTCGTCTATGAGGAGGAATGGGAGAATCTAAGCGAGGCGCTGGCAGGTGAGGTGCGCGGATTCATTGACTCTGGAAACTGGGAAGACGCCGGGAAGCTCATAGAGGCGTATCACAAAAATCAGATGAAAAATTCCGCGTTGGAACTTTACGGTGTGATGTGTGAAATTTATCAAAAAGAGCAGGAGTGCGGTGTAAAAGAACGTTTTTTTGATAAGGCGGGTGGCTATGAGGCAGCCTATCAGAAATATATGACCGTAAGATTTCTTCTGCGCAGGGCAGAGTGCAAAATGGAGCAGGCTGCCTACTCCGAATTAAAGGAGGCTGTCACGGGCGGAAAAATTTCTGCGGAGGCGCTTTTTTTGCTGATTTTGCACGGAAGCTATGACAAAGAGACGGTGCTTTGCGAAGTCATCCCATGGTGTGAAGCGGCGGGAGACAAGGGCGGCGCACAGAAGCTTGGGGCACTCTATGACGGGGTAAAAGGAAAGCCGCTGCCGTTTGCATACAGTAAGCGGGTTTCTGTAAATCAGTGAATGATTTGAAAAAAATGCCGATATTATATTCAGAAAAGTGAATAAATGCATAAAGGAGCGGCTATGAATTTATATGAAAAAATGAAATCCGGCGTTTATGTTATTGCGGAGATGTCTGCAAACCATGCCGGAAAGATTGAAAATGCATTTAAGATTATTGAGGAAGCTGCAAAAGCTGGTGCTGATTGTGTAAAGATCCAGACTTATACAGCGGACACGCTCACGATTGACTGTGACGACGAACCATACCGGATCAAGGGCGGGTTATGGGACGGATATAATTACTATCAGCTATATCAGGAAGCTTATACTCCGTGGGAATGGCAGCAGCAGTTAAAGGATAAATGCGAAGAAGTAGGTGTAGATTTCCTGTCCACACCGTTTGACCGCACTGCGGTAGATTTCCTGGAGGGGATTGGAATTGAATTTTATAAGATTGCCTCGTTTGAACTGGTAGATATTCCGTTGATTGAATATACGGCGGGCAAGGGAAAACCGATGATCATGTCCTGTGGTATGGCATCGGAAGAAGAGATTGCGGAAGCACTTGCAGCATGCAGGCGACAGGGAAATGAACAAGTCGTATTGTTAAAATGTTGCAGCCAGTACCCTGCACAGTATGAGGATATGAATGTGTCTGTAATTCCGGATATGAAGGAAAGGTTTGGCGTACCGGTTGGTCTGTCGGATCATTCACTTGGTTCCCTTGCGGATGTGGTGGCAGTGTCGCTTGGTGCGCAGGTGATTGAAAAACATGTGTGCTTAAGCCATGAGATTGAGAACCCGGACGCGGCATTTTCGATGGAAATGAAAGATTTTGCCAAGATGGTGCAGGATGTCCGCAACGCCTGTTTAATCAAGGGCAGACCGACCTACGAGCTGACCGAGCATGAAAAGGGCAGTTTAAAATACAGACGCTCGCTTGTAGCGGTAAAGCCGATTGCAGAGGGAGAGCCGTTTACGGAAGAGAATGTCAGAAGTATCCGTCCGGCAATCGGAATCAAGCCGAAATATTATAAAGAATTGCTTGGCAAACCGGCAAAGAAGGCATACCGTTTCGGAGAACCGATTGGACAGCAGGAAGTGGAGCAGTGATGATTGTATTTCGGGCAGACGCCAACGAGACGGTGGCAACGGGGCATCTGATGCGCTGTATGACGATTGCGGAAGCCTGCCGGGAAAAAGGTGCGGAATGTGAATTCTGGCTTGCGGAGGACAAGGAGACCGAAAGGCTTAAGACGGCTGGTTTTCCGTACCGGATATTAGGAAGCCGTTGGGATGAGCTTGAGGAGGAATTGCCACTCTTACAAAAGCAGTTTGAGGAATTAGAAGCGCAGGGAAAAAAGATTTCGTATCTTGTGGTGGATTCCTATCAGGCAAATTCACATTATCTGGAGATGTTAAATGAGCGCGTTCCGGTGCTCTATATCGATGATACAAGGGAGCAGAGCTACCCGGTGTCAGCGGTGCTACAGTATATTCCAGCCAAAGAGAAGCAGCCGGAAAAGCAGATACAGAAAGCAGATACCGTTTATCTGCGTGGATTGTCTTATGCACCGTTACGGAAAGAATTTGGAAAGCCGCACGGTGGGAAGCGGGAAAAGAGTATTCTGATTACCACCGGGGGAACTGATACCTATAATGTTGCGGGAAGGCTGCTTCGGGAATGTGTAAAGCAGGATACATTTCGTGAGTACCGGTTTCATGTGATTGTCGGAAGCATGAACGGCCATGAAGCGGATTTACAGGAGCTCTCGAAGCAGGATGCACGGATTTGCCTTCATAAAAATATTTCCAATATGAGTGACTATATGCGAAGCTGTAAGCTCGCGGTTTCGGCAAGCGGCACAACGCTTCTGGAACTGTGTGCCTGCGCAATTCCGACGGTATGTTTTTCCTTTGCAGACAATCAGGTGGAATTTGCAGCCTGTATGGACAGGTACGGCGCAATGCGCTATGTCGGGGATGCAAGGGAAGAAGCGGACATAGAACAGCTTATCTGTGCGCAGCTTGTGAAGCTTGCAGAAGAAGAGGAACTGCAGAAAAAGCAGTCAGCCTGCATGGAGACACTTGTAAATGGAAAAGGTGCAGAACGGATTGCCGATTTCCTGATTGGAAAAGGCTTATAGAATAAGAAACAGAAAGAAAGGGCGAGAAAAATTATGATACCATATGGAAGACAGACAATTGAAGAGGATGATATTCAGGCAGTTGTGGACGTGTTAAAGTCCGATTTCCTGACAACAGGACCAAAGATTGCAGAGTTTGAGAAGGCAGTGGCAGATTATGTGGGGGCAAAATATGCGGTTGCAATTTCCAATGATACAGCAGCACTTCATGCGGCATGCCATGCAGCGGGAATCGGTGAGGGCGATGAGGTCATTACCACGCCGATTACATTTGCAGCATCTTCCAACTGTGTGCTCTACTGCGGCGGAACACCGGTTTTTGCAGATATTGACCCGAAAACCTACAACATAGACCCGGAGGATATCAAACGCAAGATTACCCCACGGACAAAGGCAATTATTCCGGTGCATTTAGCAGGACAGCCGTGTGACATGGATGCGATTCATGCGATTGCAAAGGAGCATAATCTTGTTGTGATTGAGGATGCCGCACATGCACTCGGCTCTGAATATAAGGGTAAAAAAATCGGTGGACTTACTTCCGATATGACAACCTTCAGTTTCCATCCGGTAAAACCGATTACGACCGGAGAGGGTGGTATGATTGTCACAAACAGCGAAGAATTATATCGGAAGCTGGTGCTGTTCCGGAGCCATGGAATCACAAGAGATACATCTTTAATGACGCGCAACGAGGGCCCGTGGTATTATCAGCAGTTAGACCTTGGCTACAATTATCGTATGACAGATATCCAGTGTGCACTAGGATGCACCCAGATGAAGAAATTAGACCGATTTCTGGCGCGCAGAAGAGCCATTGCTGCCCGCTACGATGAGGCATTCGCAGACTGCGCCAATATTGTGACACCGTACCAGATACCGGAGGGCAACAGTGGCTGGCACCTTTATATCATTCAGGTGAAAAATCATGACCGCAGGGAAGTATTTGAAAAGCTGCGGGAAGCTGGAATCGGGGTCAATGTCCACTACATTCCGGTATATAAGCATCCGTATTATCAGGAGCATGGTTTTGCAGAGGTACACTGCCCGGTTGCAGAGGAGGTTTACTCCCACATCATCAGTATTCCGATGTTCCCGGGACTGACCGGGGAGCAGCAGGAAGAAGTGATTGAAACCATAAAAAGGGTTGTAGAGGAATAGAGAGATACAGGGTAGAAGAACAAGCTGAAAACGGGAGGGGCTTACAGCCCCTCCCAGTACTGTCTGAATTTATCCTCCGTCATCCCTTCCTCAATCATCCGATACAACACCATCTGCTTTGGAAGGATGGTGCTGTAGACGGACTGCGCATAATCCGGCACTTCTGCGATAACCGTTTTTTCCAGTTCTTTATAGAAGGAATAGGACGGTTTAAAATCCCGGAGTTTCGCAAAATACAGTGTTTCATACAGATAGGTATGAAGAAAATATAGCTTGATTTCGTCATAATACTCCTGGAAAAATGGAGTTTCCTTCATAAAATTCCAGACAGCAAGCTGGACATCGGCATGCATCTTTAAAGTTTTTTCCTGTTTCATATCATTTCGCATAGTTCCGGCATCATTTTGTCTGTAATAATAGTAGGCATCATTTAAAATCACAATTTTATCTGCATAGTATAAAAGTGGGTATACAAAGAGAGGCTCTTCGTAAATCACATGTTCTGCATAGGCTGTGTGAGCCGTTTTCAGCAAATCGTGACGGTAAAGTTTATTCCAGCAGCCATAGGTAACTTTCTCTGAAATCAGAAATTTTTTTCGGTCACTGATGGAAGAAATTTCAATCACTTCCGGTGTAACATTCCGACCGGAGTCCACGGCACCCAGACGGTCTGTATAGTAGAAATATTCAAACTGGATGATATCGGCATCCGATTCTTTTGCTTTTTCATAGGTTTCCAATAGGAAAATTTCAGCAACAAAATCATCAGCGTCAACAAATGCAATGTATTCACCCGTTGCATACTGCAGGGCAATATTTCGTGCACCTCCCTGACGCATATTTGTCTCTAATTTTAGAACCGTAATACTTTCAGGATAGGCACGTTCAAATTCCTGTAACATACACCAGGTGGCACCATTATCTGTTGAGGCATCATCAACGAAGATTAATTCAAGCTGTTCAATGCCAATCGTTTGCTGTACGAGGGACATAAAACATTTTGGAAGATATTTTGTAGCATTAAAACATGGAATAATGACACTTATTTTTTTCATAGGGCATAATCTCCTGATATGTTAGCAAGAAAGTACAACTAAAAATATTATAGCGGAAAAATGAGGGTAATGCAATTGTGTGGTATAATGGGGAAATACAATTGTAATGCAATATCGTTTGACGATATACTCCTTCAGGAGTATAGTTGGATTATGGAAAAAGAAATTGCAATTTATCATGGTTCTAACAAAATTATAAGAAAACCGGTATATGGTGCGGGAAACCCGTTTAATGACTACGGAAGAAGGATTTACTGTACGCCGGATGTGGAATTTGCAAAGGAATGGGCAGTCTGGCAGCCCCGGAAATTCGAGTGCAACAGCAGGGTGCGTAATGGCTATTTTGACAGCTGGAAGGAACCGCGGAAAAGGGAGGAAACATGGAAGATAAAAGAAAAACATTGACACAGTTATCTGTGCCAATATGCTTGGAAACGTTATTTTATATGCTTTCAGGTATGGTTGATACATTGATGTTATCATCAGTAAGTGACCAGGCTGTGGGAGCTGTCGGAACAGCAAATACATATATAGGTGTTTTTATCATTATGTTCGGAGTAATATCATCCGGTATGGTGGCGGTTATGTCACAAAATATCGGAGCCGGAAGACCTGGAATAGCATATCAGGCGAGACAGCTTGGATTTGTATTTAACGCACTGACAGGTATCCTGATGTCTGTTTTTCTTGCTGTCTTTTCTGGGAGGATACTTAGGATAGTGAGTATTGCTCCTGCTTTGCTTGAGCCGGCGGAAATATACCTTAAAATTGTTGGAGGTGCAAGCTTTTTAAATGCACTTATACCTATTTTTTCCAGTTATTTAAGAGTGTTTGGATATACAAAACATTCCTTAATAGGGACGGTTATTGGTAATGTAATTAATATTATACTGAATTCGGCATTCCTGTTTGTGCTTCACTGGGGAGTAATGGGAGTTGCTGTTGCAACGGTTATTTCAAAGGTTGTGAATCTTATTATTGTAGCAGCAATGGGGGCTGTACTTATAAAAGCAAAGCAGAGCCCTGAGCGTGCACAGCCGCAAAAGATACTTGCACAGATTGTCAAAATCGGTTTTCCTTCTGCATTTGAAACAGCACTTTATAATGTGGCAATGACATTGATAGTTCGTTTTATGAACCAGATGGATATGGATGGAATGAATGTTACAGCTCGTTCGTATGCTATGCAGATAGCCAATTTTTCGTATTGTGTGGGAGCTGCACTTGCACAGGCGAATGCTATTATGACTGGCTGGAGAATCGGGGCAAAGAAGTATGAAGAGTGTGACAGGGGTACGCGAAAAGCTGTGATATACGGTCTTATAACAGCCACGTGCTTCTCTGTGACATTTGCAATATCTGGACATTTTATCGTTCATATATTTACGGATGATGCACAGATGATCAATCTTGTGGTAAAATTGTTAATAGTAGATATATTCCTTGAATTTGGAAGAGTGACAAATCTTATATATGGTCAGGCATTAAAAACAAGTGGAGATGCTATTTTTCCGGTTATAATGGGTGCAATTTTTATGTATCTGTTTGCAGTTGGTGGAACATATTTTCTTGGAATACATATGGGACTTCTGGCGGTAGGGGCATATATTGCCATGGCAGGTGATGAGTGCGCGAGAGCAGTTGGAATGGTGCTTAGATGGAAGAGTGGAAAATGGAAAAGTAAGAGTCTTGTAGAATTGTAGGAGAGATTATGTACTTTGAATTAAAGGAAAATAAACCACATGGTACAAAGGACGATCCATTTAGTACATATCACATAGAGAATGCAGGGCGGTCACTTGATGATAGCTCCAAGAATAAATAATATGGCAAAAGAACTGTGTGAGCAGTTAATCGGGATTTATGCGGCAAAAATTGATGAAAGTGAGTCACAATTAACTGCACAGATAAAGACAAAAATCATTCTTTTACAATTTATTCTTGAAATGTGGAGGAAAGGATTTATTATCGAAAATGATACAAGCGGAAGAAACACTGTAGAAAAAGAAATGGTTTCATATATACAGCAGAATTTTACAGGGAAGATATCATTAAAAGAATTTGGGGAACAGTTCCATCTTTCGGAAAAATATATATCACGGTATTTTAAGGAACATTTTCATATTACACTATCGCAATATGTAACATATTTACGGTTGGAGCATGCAAAACAGCTGTTACAGGACACAGATATTCCGGTTACAGAGGTAGCGATGCAGAGCGGATATCAGAATGTAAGCTATTTTATAAGAAGCTTTAAAAAAACATATGAGATATCGCCACTGAAATACAGGAAAAATAAGTTGACTGAAATATAGCTTTTATAGACATGGCAGAAAATAGATTATGATATAACAAATTTCAAAAGTTTCTTGACATTCGCCGGATTTGCATTGTATAATAAGCAAAATTTCATGAAAGCTGCAAATTGCAGAGAGGGAGTAGTTGCATACATTGGTATGTCATAGACATCCGTCAGTACGGTCAGTTTTGACTCGGGGTCTATGCACCGTTTTAAACGTTGAACGAGACTTTTTGCGTACAGAGATTGTACGCAAAAAGTCTCGTTTTTTATTTACACAGAAATGGAGGCAGATTATGAAGGAAATGTATCAGATGGAAAGAGACGAGCTTTACGAAAAGCTACAGGCAAAGGCAGACGGGCTGACGGGGGAGGAAGCAACAAAACGTCTGCGGGAGAACGGGGAAAATGTGTTGCAGGAGGAGCAGACAAAGGGTGTGATGCAGGTGTTTTTGGAGCAGTTCTGTGACTTTTTGGTCATCATCCTGATTATTGCTGCAATCATATCCATGCTGTCCGGCAATGTGGAGAGCACGGTCGTGATTTTCGTCGTGCTGCTGTTAAATGCGGTTCTTGGAACGGTGCAGTATGTGAAGGCAAGAAAATCGTTGGATGCCTTAAAAGCCCTGTCTTCCCCGCATGCGAAGGTGATGCGCGGCGGGAAAAAGCAGGAAATTTTATCAAAAGAGGTTGTGCCGGGGGATGTCCTTTTGCTGGAGGCAGGAGATATGGTTGCGGCGGATGGACGTATAATGAAAAATTATTCCCTACAGGTCAATGAAAGTTCCCTTACAGGAGAATCTACGAATGTAGACAAAAGCGACCGGAAAATTATGGATGAAGTGCCACTTGCAGACCGCATCAATATGGTTTATGCGGGAAGCCTTGTCACCTACGGGCGTGCCGAGGTGCTTGTGACCGGAACCGGGATGAATACGGAGATGGGAAAAATCGCAGGGCTTTTGAACAATGCCGGGGAGAAAAAGACACCGTTACAGGTCAGCCTTGATGACTTCGGAAAAAAACTTGCGATTGGAATTATGGCAGTCTGCGTGCTGGTATTTGGACTGCGGATGTATCAGGGAGAGCCGCTTTTGGACTCTATGATGTTTGCGGTGGCACTTGCGGTAGCGGCAATTCCGGAGGCACTTGGCTCAATTGTCACGATTGTACAGGCGATGGGCGTGCGCAAGATGGCGCACGACAATGCCATCATGAAGGAATTAAAGGCAGTGGAAAGCCTGGGCTGTGTGTCGGTCATCTGCTCGGATAAAACCGGAACCCTGACGCAGAACCGGATGACAGTACGGGAAATTTATCTGGATGGAAAATGTTTTCTGCCGGAAGAGATGGATATAAAGGAGCGCCTGCACCGGGATTTACTGTATGCTGCAATTTTAAATAACGATGCATCCATTTCAGGGGAAAAAGAAATCGGGGACCCGACCGAGTGCTGTCTGCTTGAAATGGCGCAGAAAGCGGGACTGAAAAAGGCTGGTGTCTCAAGCGAGGATATCCGTGACATGATGCCACGATTGGCAGAAATCCCATTTGACTCCGACAGAAAGCTGATGAGCACAAAATACCGGGTCCATGGAAAAGAGGTTATGCTGACCAAGGGGGCAGTGGACGTCCTTGTGGAGCGGGTGACAAAAAAGGCTACTACGGATAATGTACACGAATTTACTGCGGCAGACCGTGCGGCGGTATTGGAACAAAATGAACAGTTTTCTCAAAAGGGCTTACGAGTGCTGGCGTTTGCCTATAAGGAGATGGGAGAAGGGGAAGCGTTTTCGACAGAGGAGGAGTACAATTACACATTTTTGGGACTGGTGGCGATGATTGACCCGCCGAGGGAAGAGTCAAGGGCGGCGGTGGCGGATGCGACGGATGCCGGAATCCGCACAGTGATGATAACCGGAGACCACAAAGTGACTGCAACGGCAATTGCAAAAGAAATCGGGATTTTTAAAGAAGGGGATGTGGCTCTGACCGGGCAGGCGTTAGATGCCCTTTCAAACGAGGAATTGGACGCACAGCTTGAACGCGTGTCGGTCTATGCCCGTGTTTCGCCGGAAAATAAAATCCGTATCGTGGAGGCATGGCAGAGAAAAGGGAAAATTGTGGCAATGACAGGCGATGGGGTGAACGACGCCCCGGCATTAAAAAAGGCGGATATCGGCGTGGCGATGGGCATTACAGGAACGGAAGTGTCAAAGGATGCCGCTGCCATGATTCTTTCGGATGACAATTTTGCAACCATTATGAAGGCAGTCTTAAATGGAAGAAACGTTTACCGCAATATCTGTAATGCAATATGGTTTTTGCTCTCCGGAAATATGGCGGGGATTCTGGTGGTGCTGTTCTGCACGTTTGCGGCACTTACGACGCCATTTGAACCGGTGCACCTTTTATTTATCAATCTGCTGACGGACTCGTTGCCGGCACTTGCAATCGGGATGGAACCATCTGACAGGAGGCTTTTAAAAGAAAAGCCAAGAAACCCGAAACATGGAATCCTCACAGCAAAAACGACGGGACTTTTGCTCTGGTACGGGGGGCTGATTGCGGCGGCAACGCTGTCTTCCTTTGGCATCGGACTTCGCACGGATGCAGCGACCGCAAGCACGATGGCATTTGCGACGTTGTCACTGGCAAGATTGTTTCACGGCTTTAACTGCCGCAGTGAGAGGCCGCTTCGCAAAATCGGAATTTCCAGCAACAAATGGAGCATTGCAGCATTTGGCACTGGCGTGGCGCTTTTAGCACTCGTGCTGTTTGTACCGTTTCTTGAAAAACTTTTTCTGGTGGCACCTCTTACCGGAACACAGGTGGGAACCATCGGACTGCTGGCACTTGCACCTACGGTTATCATTCAGAT